>ENA-UOVY01000043-UOVY01000043.1-plant-metagenome-genome-assembly--contig:-NODE-43-length-73687-cov-645.645249_pt1 | contig 73687 bp, 48 predicted proteins | sample MGYA00249840_ERZ761561 | MGnify/ENA primary metagenome ERZ761561 (study PRJEB28882, sample SAMN05720143) | plant metagenome | isolation source: Guanajuato, Mexico | place: Mexico:Guanajuato, Mexico...
AAAGAAAAGACCCCGCATGCTCGAATTCTCTCAGGATGATGTCGAAAACAGACCTGCTCTTCTCACCCTTTTCAGCTTCTCTTCTGGCCGTACCTGAGATTTGTGTTTCTGCATTTGCGCCTAGAACTCTTATAGAGACTAGATGGTTTTCTAAATAGGAAGGATAGGCCAAGAGGGCTCTATTCTCATCAATGTTCTTTGAATCTCCACGAGAGAAGAGAGATTCAAATATTGGGAATGCGGCGACTGTTGCCGGATCAGTGGTTGAGGGGTCGGCAGAGATTGCTTGTTCGAGATCTATTATATGGAGACCGTGATCGCGAGACTGCACGGCGATAACTTTTGACTGCTGCTCCTGTATTTTGAGTCCGAATACCCTCAGTGACAAGATTCGGCTTTTTACTAAAGATTTGAAGGCACGGTATTTCTTGAAAGTCAACAGATCCCAAATCAGCACGCTACCCTCATCGTCGCCCGATATAAGGTATGGCGAGCCATTCAAGTTGCAATACGCAATCGATGAGACACCTCGTCCATGGCCACGCAATTTGACTAGTGGTGATGGGACTCTTTTTGCCATGGTGGTGTCGTAGTAAAGTCAGGTTTGCCTCCTTGCCTGTGATATGATTCGGTATATATCGTCCATTCAATACAACTCGGCTGGGTCACAAAACTTCATCGATTATGCTAGTGAACCGGTTAACGCTCTTCCACTGTGCGGCGTTATGGCATCCGAACCAAATCACGGATGCGCAACTGCGAACTCCAAGTCCGGCTTCTGGCTTGCGGAAAGGTTTAACTCAATGTGGCTCGGAAGTCAGGATCTGATATGAGCAGAATGCAGATTGTTCACTTTTGAAGGATTGGAAACGTCGACAACAGAGACCACAAGTTTTGATTGCTGAGAGTTATTCCACTAAAAACTACTGAGGCTTGATTGACGCTAAATCATCAAAAATGAAAGGAAACCAAGAGTCACTCCTTGGTGCAACAGGGAGACTTGTTGAATTGATCGGCAAGATTGTACTCGTCTATGTATACGCCTGTATAAATTTATTTAGAAAACCAAAGAGGAAAGATATTGCTGGGCAAAATGTTCTGATAACTGGGTCTGGGCATGGACTTGGACGGGATTTGGCCAAGAAATTTGTGCAGGAGGGCGCAAATGTCATTATGGTTGACATCAACAAATTCAACAACGAACAAGTGAAGGGAGAGCTTCTTGGGAGCTGCTCAAAGATGAATACAAAGGTTTTGGCCTACACAGTAGATATCAGGGATGAGAGACAAGTAGCCGAGCTGGCTGCAAAGGTCAGGAATGATGTGGGCCCAGTCGACATCCTCGTGAATAATGCAGGTATCGTGCAGTGCAAGAATTTTCTCAATTTATCACCCGAATTGATAGAAAAAACATTCCAAGTTAACGCGCTGGCCCATTTTTGGACCATAAAGCATTTTCTACCAGAAATGATAGAGAGAAAACGTGGCCATATAGTTGCAATTGCGTCCATTGCAGGTGTAATCGGGACCAGATATCTCACTGATTACTGTGCATCGAAATTTGCTGTTGTCGGCATGATGGAGGCTCTAGAGAAGGAAGTACATGAGGGGGGAGCGAACAAGGGTATCCGCTTCACGACAGTATGTCCAGCTAGCATGACGACCGGAATGTTCCAAACATTAACGTCGAGGTTCAGCTGGCTTATGCCCATTCTCAATGCTGACCATGTGGCTGATGAAACCATGGATGCCGTATTAACAAACAAGCCATTCGTTACTGTACCACCGGTGATGTTCTATTTATATCAGCTCTCGAAGATTATTCCCTTGAAGGCTGGTCGTTTGATTCAGGATTATCTTGACTACGGAGTGAGGCCTCATAGTGACTGACTCAACGTCACCACTTTATCAAACTTGGAGCTTATTCGGGTCTGGAGACGATGATTGTGTGAGAAAACTCAATTAAATTTGATCATGTTTACTACACCATTAGTTGACTTCTCAACTGGCTCTATGCTATGCACCCTCAACAACTAGACAAGCGTGGATCAACTTGAGATTGGCGATACTGATCTCGAGTTGAATCATACATGTCTAAATCAATGAACTTGCTATTATTGAGTGTTATAATCTAAAACTTTGGTGAAGTAAAATTTCATGCTTTTTAAGAATAAAAATGTACTCGCGAATGGAATGAACGGATGAACTTCAATTCAGGTAATCCTTTCTGAACTTCATAAACTCAGGTCTACGAAATTAGGGACCGAAGATCATTTGTATGAAGAGCAGATGAAATGCAGGACATCGCGCTGGCGGAGAAAACCCCAGTTGGGGAGCTTTTTTTCAGGCGCTCGAGGCTTCAACACGAGACTCTCTCTTATGCATTGTTTTATTCCGGTCGGACTAAATAGACCTCCAACCCAAATCAACCAAGGTTTTGTCTCCCAGCTACCATGAGTCAAATGTCTGTCCAAACGCCTCCCCCGATTCCGAAAAGGAAATCTAGGTGGGACGAGACCCCCACCGATAATCGGGATGTCCACAGCAGTCCCCCGCAGCCAGAGCAAGAACTTCATCCGATCAAGAAGAGCAGATGGGATGAGGCTACCAAAGACAGTAAACTCAAAGCTGAGGAACCCCAGAAAGATGACTTCAAGGTTCCTCTACCAGTACAGCTGCCACCCGTTACTAAGCCAAAAAGAAAATCAAGATGGGGTGAGGCTCCTGCTACAGTTCTCGCAGCTCCAGCTTCTAAAATAGATATGTCGGGGGCAACTCCAATGGGAACTCCTGCGATGGGCATGGCAACACCAACCCCTGGTCAACTGGTGGCTATGACGCCAGGGATACTCAGTAGTCAGCGAGGAGAGGTCGAGATGTTTGAAAGGAATCGCCCTTACACAGACGAAGAGTTGGATAATATTCTACCTTCAGGTTACAAAATAACACCTCCCCCAGAGGATTATCAACCTACCAGAATACCAGCAAAAAGAGTCCTCGCACCATCGGCTACCCCAACTCCCATGCCCGGACCTCTAGCAACACCAAGAACTGGATTCTATATGCAGAAGGAGGAGAATTTTGTCGCCTCCGCAAACAAAATTGTTGATTTAGAGCCCAAGGGAAATTTACCCGCACTCAAGCCTGAGGATCTGCAATACTTTGACGAACTTTTGGCAGATGTCGATGAAGACAGTCTTCCTGCCGAAAAGCAAAAGGAGCGTAAGATTATGAGACTGTTGTTAAAGATAAAGAATGGTACTCCTCCAATGAGGAAAGTCGCTCTCCGTCAGATTACCGACAAAGCTCGCGAGTTTGGTGCTAAGGCCTTGCTCGATAAAATTTTACCTATTCTGATGTCACCCTCACTTGAAGATCAGGAGAGGCATCTCCTAGTCAAAGTTATTGATCGTATTCTATATAAGCTTGACGATCTAGTTAGGCCGCATGTGAAAAAGATCATGACTGTGATAGCGCCGTTACTCATTGACGAGGATTACTATTCTAGGATTGAAGGTCGTGAAGTTCTCTCCAATTTAGCCAAGGCAGCTGGCTTAGCCACCATGATTTCCACTATGCGTCCAGATATCGATAACAAGGATGAATTTGTCCGCAATACAACTTCGCGAGCCTTTGCTGTGGTCGCTTCAGCTTTGGGCATACCTGCACTGTTACCCTTCTTGAGGGCTGTCTGTAAGAGTAAAAAGTCTTGGCAAGCTAGACACACAGGTATCAAAATCGTCCAACAGACGACCTTCCTCATGGGTTGCGCGATCCTGCCCTACTCCTCAGATTTGGTGAAAACGATAAGTCATGGTTTAGAAGATGAGCAACAAAAGGTACGGACGATAGCAGCTTTAGCCATAGCTGCAATAGCTGAAGCCTCTGCCCCCTATGGTATTGAGTCTTTTGACCCAAAGACTGTACTCAGACCTTTGTATGATGGTGTGAGAAAGTTTAGGGGTCCAGTGCTAGCAGCATATTTAAAAGCTATCGGACACATAATACCTCTCATGGATGCCGATTTGGCGAGCATGTATACTCGAGAAGTGATGACTACTCTCGTGAGAGAGTTTGCCTCTTCCGATAAGAACATGAAAGAGATAGTCTTGAAGGTGGTTGAACAGTGTTGTAGTACAGAGGGCGTTCAGCCACAATATATTAAAGAGGAGGTCCTACCACCATTCTTTCAGCATTATTGGAACCATCGTGCTGCTCTCGATCGGCACAACCATCGACAGCTCATTGCGACTACAGTAGAGATGGCAAACAAGGTGGGCACGTCAGAGATAATTTCCCGAATAGTGAACGATCTCAAAGATGTAAACGAAGAGTATAGGAAGATGGTAATGGAGACTATAGAGAAAGTGATAACAAATTTAGGTGCCACCGATATAGATGAGAGGCTTGAGGTTCTCTTGATTGACGGTATTGTCTATGCTTTTCAAGAACAACAAGCCGAAGATAAAGACCATATCATGCTCAATGGATTCAACGCAGTAGTAAGTGCGTTAGGAAAGCGCTGTAAACCCTATTTAGTACAAATTACACAAATTATCAAATTCAGATTGAACAAAAGTGTCAATATTCGTCAGCAAGCAGCCGACTTGATGGTGAAAATGGCTGTAGTTATGAAGATTTGTAACGAGGAAAAGCTAATGAGCGAAATGGGTTTGATCCTATACGAGTACCTCGGCGAAGAATACCCGGAAGTGCTTGGCTCAATACTGGCGGCCCTGAAAGCGATTGTAAATGTAATCGGCATGCACAAAATGACCCCACCAATCAAAGACCTGCTTCCAAGGTTGACGCCTATCCTCAAGAATCGACACGAAAAGGTACAAGAAAACTGCATAGACTTGGTGGGTCGTATTGCTGATAGAGGTGCCGAGTTCGGTTCTCCTCGGGAATGGATGCGGATTTGTTTCGAACTGTTAGAACTTCTAAAGGCACACAAAAAGGCAATTAGAAGAGCAACCGTTAACACCTTCGGATACATCGCCAAGGCGATAGGACCACATGATGTGCTGGAAACCCTTCTTAACAACCTAAAGGTACAAGAGCGGCAGAATAGAGTTTGTACAACCGTCGCGATCGCCATTGTTGCCGAGACGTGCGGACCCTTCACAATCTTACCAGCTTTGATGAACGAGTACAGAGTCCCTGAGCTAAATGTGCAGAACGGAGTCTTGAAATCACTTTCATTCTTGTTCGAGTACATCGGGGAGATGGGAAAAGACTACATCTATGCCATAATACCTCTGCTTCAAGATGCACTCATGGATAGAGATCTAGTTCACCGCCAAACGGCCATGTCGGTGGTGCAGCACATGGCGCTGGGCGTCCACGGTTTTGGTTGCGAAGATGCCCTCACTCACTTGCTCAATTTTATATGGCCGAATATCTTCGAGACTTCTCCCCATGTAGTGCAGTCGTTCATGGGAGCCATCGAAGGTCTGCGGGTCTCTGTGGGACCAGTCCGATTGTTTCAATACACAATCCAGGGACTGTTCCACCCAGCCCGAAAAGTTCGAGAGGTCTACTGGAGGATATACAATACCATTTACATCGGGGGCCAAGATGCTCTTGTTGCGGCTTATCCCCGAATTCCGAATAACGAGCGAAACGAATATGTACGCTATGAATTAGACTACCTAATATGACACGTACGAATTAAAGCGCTTACAGCGCATGGTTCGCCCAGCCGAACGCGGTCGACAGTCTGTGTTGAATTGTCAGACTTGACATAGAAATATCATGCCACATTTGTTACGTGGACCGACCAACATTATGTGTTCTAAGCAAAAATAAGTAAAAATTTCGAGATAACCGCAAATCTAACAATTCTATTCCTTAGATTCAGTTATTATACCTCGATCTAAGAGTGAATTGAAACATTGGACGAGAATCTGCAAACGGAATCTGATCCTCTGCAGCGACCACTATGTTTCGGACTGTAACCAGACGTCTCCACAACGAGCCGTATAAAATTTTACTGAGCAAAGAAGAGACCTGCTTTGTCGTGCATCATCCCGACAATGAGCATCCTTACGAGTATACCAGGCCGTTACCCGAGTGCAAGGTCGAACAAGCCAGCATCCTGAAAGTGGACTCGAAAAACATGTTCACTAAATCGCCGAATCTTGAACAATTGCAAGTATTGACTTACACACATCATTCACACTGGCACAAATTTGCAGGTAGAGAAAAACGCAGGAAATACAAAGAGTATTTCGATGATAAAGTCGATAGGCCGGGCTTAACCTCGTGAGCTTGAATTCGTGGCCTGCGACAGTCCAATAATAAAAATGTTGCCTCTCTAGGCGCTTTACACGGCGGTGCCGCCGCTGCCCTGCCGCTTGTTTACGCCGAAACGATATTTCGTTGTTTACTTCCATGTCTGTTTCTCGGCGCCGCCGCCACTGCCGCTTCTTCTTAAAGGTCTGTCTGTACCTATTAATTCATTGAGGATGTTACCACAAACACTTCTTCCTCTTCACTTATCCGCCACCAAAAACGTTACATCACATCGAGTAAAGTACATATATAATAAATATATATCACTTATACACTTTCGTATTTATTCATCGCAGACGAAATCCAAATTAGCGTCAATCATCGTAGAACACTGACCAAATTTAGAGGCCCTTGCAAACTTAACAAGTATCGCTGATTTTCATCCGCCTACCAATCAATTCGTATCAAATCAATTGTATTTAACAAAATTCATCGTTAATCATCTACCAATTCATCATGAATCAGTCATACAAAGAAGTCGCCAATCATGGTTACGTTGTTTATATTTTGGCCAATCGATTATAATTTTTTCAATTAGACTCGAATTCTTATTGCTGATGCGATTTGTATTCTATCGAAAATTCCCCAAGACGATTCCGTCAAACGAAACAGTCCGTAGAATCTGGGTCTAAAAACAACATACAATCATGATTGTAAGAGAGGGTTGGCTTCTAAAGAGGGGCGAGCACATCAAGAATTGGCGGGCCAGATATTTTGTTCTCATGAACGATGGCTCCTTGCTTGGATTTAAACAAAAACCCTCGCCTGGCCAATACAGGGATCCGACAAACAACTTTACCGTCAAGGGCTGTCACATTGTGAAAGTGGAGTCTGCAACACATTTCATTTTTGTTATCAAAGGTCTCAGTCCAGAACAAGAAATTGAGAGAAATTTCTCGGCCGGCAATGATCATGATCGTGATAGTTGGTGCAATGCTATTATTGAGACGGCTATAAAGCTACAGCATCAATCAGATTACCTCCAAAACCAGCAATCTATCTTTGTTGATCAAGATAGCGAGATGCTGGTAACAAACTCATCTCCCTCACAAAGTGTAAGCGGAACCACAAGCCTTACAGCCAACCCAAACAATGGTCAATCAAACACAACCTCAATCGCTTCACACACCTATTTACCCACCTTGGGATCCACAACAACTCCATCAAGCGCAATTGATGCCTCTAATCAGTCCTCGCCTTCACAGTCTCAAAATTTACACAATATCATGCCCTCAAACATCGCATCACCTCTATCCTCAGCCCTGACAAACCCTTCAAGTAATGTCAGAATTAATATTGCCTTAAATCAGCCCCTTTTTAACTGTGGTACAGGCAAATTGGAATATGTACAGCAGCCAAAGAAGATGTCATTGGATGATTTCAATCCCATCAGGCTGATTGGTCGAGGTTCCTGGGGCAAAGTCATGCTATCAAGAGAAAAGTCAACTGGCTGCTTATACGCAATCAAGATTCTCAAGAAACATGTTATTATATCACAAAACGAGGTTGGCCATACTCTCACCGAGAGCCGAGTTCTTCGAACCACGAATCACCCATTTCTTATAGCGTTGAAATATTCATTTAGAGATGGTGAGCGCTTATGCTTTGTCATGGAATACGCGGGCGGTGGTGAGCTATTTTATCACTTATCCTACGAGCGCAAATTTAGTGAGGATAAAACAAGATTTTATGGTGCAGAGATAGTGTCAGCGCTGGGTTATTTACACGAACATGATATAATATATCGTGATTTGAAGCTCGAAAACTTATTACTCGGATGGGACGGCCATATCAAAATTGCAGACTTTGGCTTGTGTAAGGATAATATCAGATTCACCGAAACAACACGCACCTTTTGTGGAACACCAGAATATCTGAGCCCTGAAGTTATCGAGGATAATCAATATGGTCGCGCTGTTGACTGGTGGAGTCTGGGAGTTCTCCTCTATGAGATGATGTGCGGAAGTTTGCCCTTCAACAATAAGACAACTGATTTACTATTCCGTGAGATACTATTGAAACCAGTTAGTTTTCCAGCAACCCTCTCAGAGCCAGCAAAGCACTTCCTGAATGGTCTCTTGATCAAGGATCCAGCAAAGCGTTTGGGCGGGGGACCAGACGACGTTCGTGAAATAATGTTGCATAGTTTCTTCAGAGGTCTCAATTGGCAGGACTTATTGGAGAAGAAGGTGAGTTTTAAGTTCGCTCAATTGGGTGCCAAGAATCAGCGGCGATTCTATAAAACTAATCCGTTGTTACGTTGCATCTTGAACACGCAGATTTCACCACCCTTTGTACCGGAAATCACCTCAGAAACTGATACCAGATATTTTGATAGACAATTCACGACCGAACCAGTCAATTTAACACCCATAGACAGGCCAATGAATCACTTATCTGAAGTTGACGCCTCATTCTTTACTCAATTCTCGTTTGCTGCTGGGTCTCAGATGAGCCACCGTTGAGTGCTTGTTTCCGGACCACAAATAGGCACGCTCTTGAACAAGGTATAAAGTTCGGGTAAATAAAAGGCGAACTCTCCATGGAAATACGAATTGTTGGAGAGCTTTGTAAATTTCAATTGGGAAACACCAAATCCGGTTTCGCTAGATCCAAATTGTAAATTATCAACGCGAGCGTAAGACATGAGGTTTGCGAGTACACTGAATGGAGCGTGTAGATTTAAGACAAGACACTTGGATATAGTTGTGTAAAAAATAGCTATCGTTTGCTCAGAAAGAGAAATGGAGCTCCGAGTATTAAATTCAGAATGAGTTCATAGGGCGGGATGCACTCAACCAGCTTGGGGGGGGGGGCGATTGGTGAATTAAGTGGTTTTATTGAGAGTGGAGGCCAAGTTCAGCTTGGACTTAGAGTGGCCGGAGCCAGAGATCCGCCAGCAACGCCCAGGCAGCTGATCTGGGGCGATGCAAATGGGGCCGGCACTAGGGGTGATGTTGCGCTTTTGTTGGCTAGGGGAGTGTTGTTTGGGCTTGTGTTTGATGGTGAATCGCAGGTTAGACTGTCATGGGGGTTATCATTTGAGTTGCTCAGAGATTGAATATTGTTGGCGGCCGCTAGGGCGGCTGCAGTGGCCGCGGCCGCTTGTGTTTGTTGCGAATAGGCGGCCGCATAGAACATTTGGCCCCAGAGGTAGGGCGCCAGGTGTTCAGTGTAGCTTATGTTGTACATTTGCATGTCGCGCTTCTTCTTCATTCGTCTGTTCTGAAACCAAACCTTGATTGTGCTCTCAGGTAGACCTAGCTGGGCCGCAAGCTCGCACCTCCTCGGCCTTGAAACGTAAGACTCAATGTGGAACTCCTTCTCAAGCTGGTTCAATTGCTCGCGCGTGAATGCAGTCCTGTAGCGTCTGATGTTTTCATCCGTCCGCTCCTTGTGATGGTTGGAGCCCATGCTTGCGTTCAGATGGCTTTTATCGTTGTGCTTAGAGGCGTGCTTTGAGCTTGTGCTGCCTCCGCCTCCGTTAGTCTGGGACTTTTGATTGGCCGATCCATGATGCTGCTGCTGCTGCTGGTTCCTCTGCTGACTTTGCTGATGTTGCTGAGGGACTTGTTGTTGTTGTTGTTGATGGTGGTGGTGGTGTTGCTGTGGTTGTGGTTGTTGTTGTTGCTGTTGCTGGTGATGCAGCTGCTGCGAGTGGATGCCGTTGGATCCGTAGCGCATCTGGGGGTGGGCCAGGTGATCTTGGTAGCCGTCTAGCGCGGACAAGTGGTGCTGGTGGTGGTGGTGGTGGTGCGACTGCAGGTGGTGCGCGCGGTGCGTAAGCAGGGCCTGCTGGTGGTGCATGAACTGGTGGTCCATCTCACTTGACTCTGGCAGAGGGCTTCGAGTTGGCTCTTGTTTGGTTGCTCTTGACCTAGACTTTTGTTGGTGGTTCAACCTCTTCAGTCTGTGCAATTGTTCCTCACACTGCGAGCACACGAGCTTGACTGAGCCAAGCAAGCCAGCTTGCCCAGTTGGCGCCGGACCAAACAAACTTGGCTTCAAGAGTTGCAACTGGCTGCTATAGAGGTGGCGCAGTTTGGGCCTCGTGCGCATGCCCAGTAGTCGAGGGATTTATTTGGGCTCGCAAATTTGGTCACTCAGTTTGGCGGCTGCGCACTAAACCAAACTGGGCGCGTCACTCGATCCGGCGGATGCCAATTGATTGGCGGCAATTTGCGACTTATGTTTTATCGTAGGATAGTTAACGCGTCATCAATGGTTCAACTTGGCCGAGCGAGCGGGCTGCTCGCGCCAGGGTTGAGGGTCGGCGGTTGGGGCTGCATGGCGGCGGCTGGCCTTTGGGCCGTTCGCATCCTCCAGGCAAACGAGCGGCCACCCGATGGAGCCGCAAAAGCCACCACCAACACTGGCTAGCCGCTCGTCTTGGAGCTGGCAATTAAGCTATTGAGCCCCATTGAACCCAAACAGAGAGCCGCCGCCGCCGCCGCTGCAGCAGCAGCAGCGGCTTCATGGACGTCCACTGGCGGCACCAATAACAATTAGCCAGCGCCAAAATGGCTATTAAGCGCGACCATGCTCGCCAACCGCAGAAATATCATTCTCGATTAGAATTGTCACTGGCTGTTGCTGAGGCTGAGGCGGCGGCGGCTAATTGTCGGCCAGATCCACAATCTAGTATTGTGATTTATACAATAAATTAATGTTTGCCGGTGGTTTTGATTGATGTGCGCAAACGCTAACTCACTGTGGCGGCCGGCAGCAAAGCCTCCATTCAATGCCCATGCCAGCGGTCAGATCGGATTTTGAGTGGACGCGCGGACACGGCGCTCAATTAATTCCGCCCGGCGGCCGCAACTCGAGCCGCCACCGATGGCCAGATCAACAAGCAATTCATCAAACACTTAATTGGATCATCAGGGCTCCAGTCCCGAGGCCCATAGGAGCGCCTGTTGTGGTTTTGGTGGCGCCTTTGTTGTGGCTCCAGCGGCGGCGCGAGCTTGCTCCTAGCTCCTCACTGCTCACTCCCGAGTCGAGCAAGCCAACTTGGCTGGCAAGAGGCGAGCGCTCGCACAGCTGGTGGTTGGGAGAGGCGAGAGCGAGCGAAAGGTAGGAGGGCGGCCGCCGCCGCCGCCGAGTGAGATGTCAGCTTGGGGCCGAATTCCTGGCTGGTTGTGGGGCAAACGGTGCGCGCCACATTATCACCACCACGTTGCATGCGAGCCAGTCCGGAAGAGGCGAGCGCAGAGCCAATGGGCTGCAGCAAACTGCTCCCCTATAGGTCGCCGGGCGGATTTGCCCGGCCCAGTCCACTGGAGCCACCGGCGCCGAGGTTGCTGCTGGCCCCTCGGCTGCTTATTAATTGCAGCTCATTAATCTGTGAAAGATGTGTCGCTCTGAGGAGAGTAGGCTGAGCGGGGCGGGCCAGTTGACCATACGCACTGCCTGCTGGTAAAAGCCTCCTCTAAGGCCCATTTACTCTCACTACTGTAGGCCGACGTTTCGCTCACTCGCTCAGCTCGAGCCGATTGGAACACACGCGGCCAGCACAGCAGGAACACTCATATATACATATATATATATATAAATATATTCTAATTCGCGAAACAAGTGCAACCAATCCCAGCTTCCCCAAACTCGGTGCAGCTGAACTCGAGGGAGCTGACTGGAAATAGATTCACTTAAAGCTAGGAATAACTCTCCTACCTTCCTTTGGGCCCTCCCGCCCGCTGCCGGCCTCCTCCGTCTCCGTCTTCGGCTCGCAGCAGCAGCCAGCGCCGCCTCCACGGAGCCCAGTCACTGTGTATCATGATCGGGCCCAATCATCACTAAAAGGCCGCCTCCGCCAGCCAACTGAACTTGCGCGCCCCTCGCGAACGCCTCCCTGGCGCCGCGCTCGCCAAGTATGAACTCATACTTGGCGCCCCCCAACGAAAGTCAGGTTGCCCCTCGGAGACCTCCGGCCGCCCAGCTGGAAACTCTAATTTGCACCAATAATCGCACCTCCTCCAGCTCCAGTTTTCAATTCCAAACCAGCCGACTTTTGGAGCCTAATTGGCCGGCCTCCATTTTCATCGCTACCATTCAGACTGAGCTTGCAAGTCGCTCGGCCAACTCGCCTCGCCTCTCAAGCTCAGCTCGTCTCGAGGTCGGCATTCTCGCTTGCGAGTAGCGGCTTTGGATTGATTAATTATACTCGGCTGCTGTTGTTGTTTGCTTAGCGCAGTAAGTGGAGTGTGTGAGGTCCAATTAGACAGTTGTCATCGCAGTTTTGCGCCTGTTTTCGCTCCTCTCTCGCTGCGAGTCGAGTTGAAAGCCGGCCGAGTGGCTGGCTGGCTGGCTGGCTAGCTAGCTAGCTAGCTAACTGGCCCGGCTAGCTCCTCCTCCTCCTCCAACTCGAGGCCACCATCGCTCGCCGCCCAGTTTCATAATTAAAACTCGCCGCTCTCTCGCCAAAGCAGCTAAGCGCGAAACTCGAACGAGAGTCTTAGAGGGAGGGCCAATTGCTGGCTTTGGTCGTGTGCGCCGAGGAGGTAATCAATTATCATTATTATTGTTGCGTGGCGCCAACCAGCCCTCTCAAGTTCCCCCCAGCCAAGAAGCCTGGACTTATTTGGTTTTGCCACACTCGCGCGACTTGTGTCATGCCAACCGTGCGCCCAGTTCCACTCTCGGCCTCCATGGCATGTTTATGTGATAATTGGTGTTAATATCAACAGCTCTCAAAGGAAACCACAATTAGCTTATGCAAATGTTGCATCCTCTCCAGCTGTCCAGAAAGGCGCTCGCCCCGCTTGGGCCTCACACAGAGGCAAGCGGGGCGAGCGGCCGAGCGTCTTATCTGGCCGCATCTGTTGCCGCGGCCGCAGCTCCCCGCCCCCCTCTCAGATGTCTGGCCCTTAAAAGTTGATCCGCTAGCCCTGCAAAGTCTCCGCAAGATGACCAAACACGACGAGGCCACAAAACGAGCGCCATCCCCGCCCGACTCTCTAATGGCCCCTCCATAGTGCAACTCTCATACTCCTACCCAACTTGTGTCGGCCGAAAAGTGGCAATCATATTCCAGCCAGGCAAGCGGGTAAGAGGATCATAATTAAGATACTTATCAGCTTGTGGCGCTTCCTTGGACTGGGACCGGCGCGGCCATAAACCAATAGACCATCGGCTGGCCTCGCGCCGACCACTAGCCGATCTTGGTGCTCTTATTTTTACTACTATCGGCGCACAACTCCTCCACCTCGTCGTAGGCCTCCAGTGTGGGCGGCGGCTCAAACTGGTCGCTATCCTCTGGCGTCAAGTTGGCGCCTTCCATTTCAAGTTGGTCGTCCGTTTCAATGGAATCGTAAGGTGTTATAACCAAGTAGGTGGTAAGCCGGCCCTTCCCTTTCACATCGATTGGCCCACGACACTCGACTTCAAATTGGCCGTGCTTGTTGACTATTTTAGCAACTTGCTCGCTAACTTGAATGCGACCAGAGATGCCGCTACTCTCCAATCTGGAGGCAACGTTCACTGTGTCACCCCAGATATCATAAGTGGGTTTTGATGCACCTGAGGCGATAGATTCATGGGGCAAAAAGAGCCGCCAAACAGGAGGGCGAGCAGTGGACGTTCAATCAATCAGTTTGTTTGGCCTCGTTCAATTTGATTAAACGTGACTCGCCGGCTCAGTGAATTGGCCAGTGAATAAGACAATAGGCAGAGAGGAGTCCTGCAAACACGCTGCCTATCTGTCTCCACTGCCGCTACTCACCTACAACTCCAGCAATAACGGGCCCAATGGCAATACCAATCCGAAGCCTAAACTCCTGGAAGGCATCTACGAAACATTAAGGGGTGAGTTATAATTACTACTTATTCTTATTTTGCGCGCCGATTTTAATCAAGAAGGAAGCGGAAGTTTGATGTGCCCCAGGAGACTTTAGCCGGGACGAGTGTTCGAGGGTCTAGTCGTTGAGGGTTAAAGGCCGAGGGCTATGTAAGCCTTGATCGCCAATATTATTGGACCAATAAAGGTTTCGGGCCGGCAAAATTGGAGAAAACTTTGGCCGACCTCAGGGCATATTCGTGGGCTTGCACCATATAGATCGGCCCATCCATTGTTCTAAACTCTCAAAACTCCTGTAGTCGCAAAGTTTACGGCTCTTGTCTGATTTAAATCAGCGAGAAACAAACAGTTTTTCGCACTAAGAATTGCAGGCAAGTGAAGTTCGGCGGGGTTTGAACAAAAGTCATGACGCATGATCACTCGGCGGCTTGCGCTAAGATATCAAAGCCGCTTAAAGTTGCCTGACTGAATATAGCTCGTCATCCCATTGATCCTGGTTTTGATGTCCCGACAGACAGGTATTCTAGCGGGATGCATTAAACGGTTTTGAGGTGTTATTTTTCGAGCAGCAGCCAAAGCTTGCAGCATATTGGGGCCAAAGACAATGCAGATTAAAACAATAAAATCGAACCAAAAATCGTCCTCTCGAGGAGGCCAATCTCTACAATACACAATCGCTCAATTCTAGCACAACAATCAAATAAACATGATTAGTATTATTGTTATGAGAAATTCTAATCCACCACTTGTTGTAGCTAGCGGTGGAGAGGCAAGAAAAATCAGCTGTGGGCAGAAGTGATGGAGGCCTCGCTCGTGGATCCTGTTGATGTTTTACAAGTCGTTGATTTAATGATACGCTAATAGCCGAGCGACAGGGAAGGGAGCCCAGGCGCTTCGTAGGTACCTGTTGTTAATTCTCGATCTTCAAGAAACAAGAGACGAAGCCATCACGTAGAATAATAACAACAACAATAACTTTACGGCGACAACATGAAAAGGGCAACTTTAAAGAGGAGGCCGCCGCCTCTTGGCAGGCGCTCAGCCTTCACCTGAGCGCTCCATGCCTATGTAGTTAGCCGCCTTTTGGTTTTGAAGATGCTCGTTGCCGATGGCTATTCCTAGTGCCGCAAATGCGACTCAAGTATATAGTGCGCGAGTAGCATCGGGTGCCGATCAAGCCGCCCCCTTGCGAGAGGATTTCGGGCTTTTGCGATTCAAAAATGATCAAGTTTTCAAATCTGTGACTTACCCCTATTGATTCTGGCAAGATTTTCCATGAGCGCGGTGGCAAAACAGACCATTGTGATAACGTTGTTCATCTCAACCTCGTCCAAATCGGCCGAACTCCTTCGATGCTGTTGCGAAAATCGATAATGGTGTCCAGAATCAGCGTTTGATATCTTGGGACTGAGGCGCGGGCTTGAGTTTGAGATTGAATTTGAGCCAAACATCAAGGGATTCATCCAGCCAGTTTTGAATCCAATATCGGGCGTCGACGATCCTTCCGGTCCGTCCTATTTTTATTAGCATCCAATAACAAGGAGCGTTTGTTCGATTCGAGGGAATGATAAATATAAATTAATTTATTGGTCCCGATAATCAAACCCTTTTCCAAATGATAGGTGACAAGATTATCGAGAATCAAAAGCGAAAGTGAAACGAATTTGCTTGCCTAGCGGCTGAATGTTCTACAATCGAAGCTGGAGTTCAGGTAGGGAAGGTTTAGCGGCGATGGTGGGCGATGAAGGACTGAAATAACACAGTTTCGATGGCGGCCAAAATGAATTAACCTAATTGGCTAATAATATAATTGGTCGATTTGAGCACGCTCATTAGTATATCGCTCGGAAATTGTACGCTAATTGCGCCTACCAGTTGAGTCTTCCTGTTAGCCATAAAACTCGCCCTGCTGGCTCTCCGACCAGATCCAAGCACGAGCAATTCCATCAACGCTCCAAAACGGGCTCCCCAAAAGGCTCAACAACATTGGCCATTGCAACCAGAGTAAAAGTGGATCGAATTCAAACTTAAACATGTCCAATAAAATGAGACCTAGACTCCAACAGAATACTCACTATGGTGCAGTCTGAAGTTCGGCGTGCAACATCAAAACAAGCGGCCATGTAGGTGCTTCCAATGGTTTTGATCTTCTCGATTGTCCTAAAAACCGGATGCGACAGCAGCTGATCAAAGTCGCATATAATCTCGTTCAAGAGTTGTAAGCATTTCAATCCTTGCTCGTTGAGATTGTTTTCAGTATAAAAACTTTCTGCAATTGGGGTGCGTTATGGTTGACTGTTACTTTTCGTGTGAACTAGACGGTGCAAGGAAGCGTAGCTCATCCATTCAAATCGAAGCTAGATAAACTCACCATAATTTGGTATTGACGCAAACATCACAGCGCAGGATGGGTGCTGAGGGGTTCTCATCAAGGTTCATGGCATTAGGCGGGGAGACAAGCGAATCGAGCGTATGCGACCCACGGGTTTGCACGGATATTTGCGTAACATCCATGAAGAATTTAGTTGGGGGAATTGTTGTTGTTAGTGGTGAGAATAGTGAGCAAATAAATAGCGGTTGCTGGATTATTCATGCGACCCGAGAGCTAGTACACTGCTGGCCACCGCTCACGGTGGACCATCATCGCTCTATGTCAGGAAAATGAACGGATTTAGATGGAGGAAGTCATGATTGTTCAAGTCAAAATAAACTCTTCATACATAGGACATGGTTTGCGTTGTCCACTACGATGGCCGCATCGAAAGCAATGGTAACTCCTCATGGGACTCGTTCCCTGACGCACGGAAGTGATGCTTTAAAGCCTCCATACTATAGATTGTAATCCAAGATGACCACCATAAATAATCTCGATTTATCGTGTCCTTGACAAGACCAGTGGCTGCTGTTGTTTTATTATCATAGCTTGCAATCGTGGACTTTTCACGGTTATATAATAAACTATTATTATTATGTAATAGTAGATTGGGATGTTTGTCTGTTATCGGGCAAGTTTCTCACACATACTTATAGAAGGAATGCAGATAGTGGGAGAGAGAATGGGGTTGTTTGGTTTCGAATTGAACGGGAGACTCTGAAATCTCTTGGATCACTACAATCATTGACAGATCAAATAGCTTTGCGGATAAGATGGCCTTTCCCATCAAAGGATGCGATAAGACTATCGGGGCGGCAATTTATCGCACAAAAGCTTGCCAATTAAAAGGAAACTACCGATGGGACGATGATTGTTTAGGCATCCCGCTTTCCCTATACTGTGCTCGCTAAATAGCTGGCCGAATGGGGGAAGGGGGATAGGAAAATAAAATGGTCCACCGCGCAACCATCGAGAAGCAGTCCATGTTTTATGACCATCACAGCTCAGCTATCTAGTTGGTTAGACCCATTGTATCACTGGCTTCAGTCAACTCGAGCCAACTCTTTCGGGGATCCTCTTTATCAGATGAGTGATAAAATTAAATGTACTTACAGATTCATGGTATAATTGATCATAGCTAACTGTTGTGTTGTACAAGTAACGCTTTAGGACGTGTGGCGGCAGAATGTTCTCCAATAGAATACGATTGACCTCGCCAACTGTTTGCGATTCAATTCGATCGCTTTCGAGTTGCTCATTCCATTGTATATTTAGACTAAGAATGTACTCTACTTGCCTATCAATGAGATGCAATATAACCGCAATCATGGCAATATAGAAGAGATGGCTTAATTCTTGCTTGTGGTCCAAGAGGGACCAATTGTTGCCTTGAGTTTGCAAGAATTCCTTTAGAGTGTCTAGCATGGTTGCGGGAGGATTGTTGATAACAACATAAAATGCAATCGTCGACGAATGGATGATGAATTTCAACCAAACGTTTATGCGTATGAATATGCTGGTTGCAGTCATTGCAACTATAATGGTGAACGTATAGTACTGGGACGCGTTTCTGGTCAGTTGTTTTGCTTGCCAAAAGGGCGCCAATTTGGCTTCCATAGGCCTCTTAGATCACTTACCCAAGCTAGTGCACAACTCATAGAGTCTGCATGACTTATATCCGCCACACTATCCCCATCACTGGAGTCCAGCTGGTCAGGCTACTGAACCTAATTAGCAAAGCGATTTCGCGCCAAAATTTCAGAATGATCCCAACTAACCTGCTTGAACACTTACCACAATCAGGTCAACCAATTGGAGCATCGTCAGTGAGGCTGAAATAATTAGCCATAATAGAATTCTAAATTGTATGCTTATCTAGAGATTCGAGGGAATTGATATTTGCAAATGCAGCATGGACGAACATCAGCATCCGAGGACATTTTGACCGATTTGATTCATTGTTCACGCATCGACCGCATGCAGTTGGTTGTTCGGTTTGAATTTAAATTCGTTAGTACGCATGAATATGATTTTTAATTGTTCGCCAATGCGCAGAGCGGCGCCAACTTCGAACACAATTATCATATTTTTGTGGTCAGATTAAGGAGGAGCTCGCCGATGGAGTGGCAGTAAGCGGTAAAGTTTACAATAGTGTTTGAAGTTAATGATACGGGTTTTTAGGCTCTCGCTTGCAGAAATTCGCCAGCAATGCAAGTTACGAAACTATCCATCGTCCTAGCAAGCGAGTCCGATTGGCTCGCTTGAAACATACAAGGGGAGAGAGAGAGATCTGAAATACTTCCGACTCCGTGATGGCAAAGGCCGAGGAAAGCGGAGCTATTTCCGCTTTCCTCGGGCTGCAAGGGTGGCGGTCGAGCCAGTTGGTAGCAGGATAGATTCATTAAAGCTGATTGATTAGCTTTCAGTTAATCGTCGGCAGCCAATCAAGTGGAACAGTGGCGCGCGTCCAATGTCGCCGTCAGTTGAGCCGACTGCAGCGGAACCCCATTGGCCAGTTTATAACCGGCGACGCTTGGAACTGGCGGCCCAAAACGAGGCAAAATCTTGCAAACTCGGCCTCTTTGTTTTGATAGGTTTACTGCACTACCGGACACCAACAATCAATGGGTTGATATGCGTAAAATAATCATACGAACACCAACTATAATAACTTAATTGGGCGCAAAAAAGCCATAATGCTGGGGGGGACAATGAGGGGCCCATTGTGCTGGCCAGGTTTGTTGTCAAACTCTATTGGCACTCTATTCTGCATTCTATTGCCTCCAGTGCTGCTCTGCCTTTGAGAGGATAGGAAGCGGACACACACGGGCATACTCGGTTGGGAGGCCAACACGCATCTGCTCTCGCTTTTGGTCGGAATTTAACCATCATTTAGCCAAAGTGAACAATGACACTAAAGTAAGACGCCTGCCCTGCCAGTTCCGATACCAACTCAATCGCTACCTGAGGCGCGCGCCATAAAATCTCGATACTTGTTAGCGGCCGAAAGAGAGCCCATAGATTCGCGGCAGCCGCCACAGCTTGGATTGACTTTTCTAGATAAACTAAAGGAGCCTCCCATGCAGGCGCGCGCACAAAATTTACTCGCCACCATTTACCTGGCCAAGCAACGCAAACCAACGTACGCTCTTTCACGTATCCAATATCCAGGCCGGATGCATATCAGGTGATTCCAATATGCGAGCCGAGTGGACCACTGGTCGTTAGTTTTGCCGCCCCGAATTTGCAACTGGCGGAGAGAAAGGAACTATTCGAAAATGGGGACAAAGTATAAATAAATGCTGCACACGATAATCAATCCTAAGCATTCAGATTTGCCCTATTCAATGCCAGGGCCACACTGGTGCTCAGTTGACATTTGAGCAACAGTCAAATTCTCTAATCTTCGCTTACCTGGTGTGTGGTTTGTCTCAGAGAAGCTTTCTATTGCTAAATGATTGAAACGAGTTTGGGAAGAAAGGACAGAGTCAACACCACAAAGCATTTGGGCTAATAGATCTGGTAGGTGGTTCATCAAGGCTTCGGGGAAGCCAAATGAGATACAGCTGGGTATAAAGATATCTCACGAACGAATGGTTGCTCCTATGTAGTGCCGAATATACCACCGATTGTCCTAGATGCAATGTCGATTGTCAGTTTCTATTGATGAATCGCCCAAATAGATGATTAGAGAACAGTGGGGAGCCCAGCAAACCCTTCACGGTGAGCCTAGAGTGGGTGAGGAAGTAGCCAAAGGCATCGACTCTCTGCCCTTAGAGACGAGTAGGGCCACTGCTTGCATGTCGACATTGCTGAACGGGTGAGAGCGGTAGATGTGCGCCAAGCATTCAGTGGGATAAGCTTTCAGTTTTGCTTGGCCCGATGCCAGTGCCATTGAGGCTCGAACTCGCCCGCAGCTCGATTATTGGCTCTATTCAGATGGAGGGGGAGATGAAAGGATAGAGATGAGAGGAGACGGACAAGGATAGAGAGAGCCAAAGCTACAGTGAGCTAGGCGGCAGCTCGCGTGTGGGCTCGCCCGCGTCAGGTGGGGCCGAGCGGCGTGCGAAAATATACTGACAGGCCGACACAATGGGCTCGCCCACAAAGCCGTCCCAGCTGCAGATTGTCAATGAGGCTTGGCTCAACCGGCGGGCCAGCCAGCCAGCCAGCCAGCAGATGCTTGGCGGACGAGAAGGCAGCAGTGTTTGCTAATGAAGCAGGCAAAACAAACGCAAGTCTGACTGCCTGGACGAGGAAACAAAGTGACTCTCTCGACGGCTTTGCTTCTGCGGCTCGCGAGTAATCCAACGCGGAATTTGGAAGGCGCCGGCCCAGAGCGAGCTGTGCGCGTCTGGCCAGGAATCTGGCCTAATTAACCTGGCCCGAGCCCTCAGACACAGTGGACCCAATTTCAAGGTTGTCGTAGCAATTCAATGGTGTGATGAAGCACTCACCTTTCTTGATTTTGCTTGAATATAAATGGTAGAGACCACAATAATGACCAATAAGAATACAAATCCGATCACAGTGTGCGTGTAGATTGGCATTCCTGGAATCAAGCATTTGATAGCCAATATTGAAAGCGTAATCAAGCCAACGCAAATTAAGTATAGATGAAACAATGGGTCTGATCTCAGGAAGGCCTTGTTTGAGGGCGATCTGACCGCACTATGAGACCTAGACTGCCCCTTCTTGGCATTACTTGTCCTTGCACTGTTACGACCACCATCTGAGCTGCTCACGTCGACCATTAACCCTGATCTACCGCTACCAGGAGGGCGCTTGCTTTTGTTCTTGGCATCGGCATTGCAATCAATCGGACTGATCCCCTTATTGCCCAGGCCGTTAGATTTATTGTCATAATTCCGTGATCTACCGACCCCGCCGATGCCAATGCAATCAATGAAAAAGAACTGCTTCCAAGCGCTTTTGTTTGTATTTGAGCATGGGTTGTTTCGTCAAGTCGCAATGTTGGTCCCGGATTGAGTTGTTGGGCGAGGATGTACCAGTTTAGTGGCGCGTTTCGTTGATTGCAATGGGCCATTTTAGCATCAGCAATCAAGTAACCAGTAATCCGGGCAAGGTTGCCGAGAGCCAGTGTAGACAGATGTATATATGTGCATGTATGTATATATAAGCGTTTAGTAACAATAATACGGATTTATTAGTTGGTTGCATGCTTCTGCAAGCCTTGACTTTCCTAACAACCTTAGATTTAGATCTTAAGCATGGTGCAATCTAGTAAACTGAATAAATGAGTAGAGAAGAAGGGATTCGTCTAAAGAATAATGAGGGCGAGTTATTATGATTACGACAGTTCCATAGAACTCAGTGTTTCTTGGAACCTTCAGCACCGCTGCAGAGGGATTAAAGGATCCGAGAAACGGACCCAACTGTGCACAACTGCAAGAAGTTTCAATATAATGCAACCAGCGCTCTATTGCCACAAAACGTGGATCTGTTGCGCAACGTGATGCAAATCGGTGAATATTGACCCCATGTTGCGAGGTTAGACATTCAGTCCAACTACGATTAGAACCTGTTTCAATAAGCCGGAATTCATCCGATTGGTCACCAAGTAATCCGGTTTGTCAATCACAAGACTACGATCTGATTATGGCAGGTTGATTCCGGTCCCATGTAAGGATAGAGGTGGGATATCGTTCAACCGGTAAAGGAGTCAAACCCTGCTTTTTTCAAACTCGAATCAACCAAAGCGCTGGGATGCAAAGCCTGACCTTATGGGTTGGTTGATCGCACAATCAAAAGCATTTTATGGTTTATAGATCGAAACAAAGCCAAACGCGCAATTACCACAATAACCTAGTGGCGTTCTCAGCGTTAAAAAAGGATCCAAAAACAAATTTTTGGAAGCCGCTCTGAGTGAATCTGACTTATAACAACTCCAAAATAGGGCTATTTAAGGGAAACTCTCATGTCTCACTTAGGGGAATTGCCATTAGCATCGTGGACAGGGTGTTTGATAGCTGAGATGCATGTTAAACTTGCGGCTCCTTCAAAACTCTCAGTGTTTCATATCATCAATATAATCTCTCACCTCCTCAAACATGGAGGCGACGAGCGGCTATCAAAAGGAAACGGCCTTTATTCAGGTACCTGATTCGAGGCCCGTTCTGAGGGCCATGGGGAAGGTAGCTGGAATTCCTGTTCCGAGTTCGACATCATAATAAAGCAACACAGCTGCTCAACTGTTAACATGCGATGGCCGCTAGTTCATGAACGAGCAAGCTCTTCCCACCTCTCAATGCACCTCGCTTAGATGAAGCCAACGAACCATACCCTATATTATGAGCGCAATATAAACTCTCTGGGGTACGGCAGCTGGTCATTTGAGACCATTACATGGCCCTTGGTAGCAATAGCTTACTAAACATCCAATTTAACCTCCCACTGGCCTAATACTGGCAGAATAACAACGGATCGTAAAACGTAATCTAAGTTTCATCTCATCGACCAATTGGATCATTGAGTGGGCATTGATTAGAGGGAGAGGGCTCAAGTGCAGTTGGTTGTGAACATTTACATGGCCTGCACGCTGAACTATCTATATATGAGTTTCGACAGGTCAAAAGTAGAGAATAGGAACAGCGTTTAAATGTATAAAAGCTCTAATCAAAACAACAATTGCCATATAATGTGCGCCGCAATTCAGTCGGCACCTCTCTTATCTCATTTGCATGTTAGATGAGAGCCTGTTACCTCATGGATTGCATTAAATTGAGCGCTCGAACTGAGTTGAACTGGCAAGCAAACGGGCAACCGAAAAATAGAAGGCAAAAAGGTGAACAGGTCAAGCAAGCTATCGATTTGCCCTATATCGGCCGTGTAGGCGGGCGTGTATCCCGGGAGGACAAGGGCAAAGCTCTATCAGCGCGTCCAGTTATGCCGGCCGCAACGCGTTCTTGCGCGCACTGGTCAAGACTCACCTTCCTAGAGGCATCTCCGCTATGGCTCTTTTCATGGTTTCGTCAACCTTCTCGTGAATCTCAAGGTACTTCTTCAAGCTGCTCTCCAGGGCCATCCGCCTTTGCGCAAAGTCCATGGCACTTCCCGTGGATCTCACCTGAACAATGATAGTTGGAGAAAACCTATTAGCAACCAACCTCTCGGTAGCAACCCAATGATTATAGCAACCAATTAGCCTACCCTCAGCTTCTCGATGTAAGCCTTGAGCTTTTCCGTCTGACCCCGGCATCTTGCCTGAGGACTCGAGCTATCCCTTGTCGAGTTACAGATCCGTTCAGATATCAAGTAGGTTGTCTCGCTGTCATCCGATTGCCTGGTTGCAGTTATGATCAAGTCCTGGCGACGCACATGGTCCATTGGCAAGAGGTCCAAGGTTTCCTGGGTTATGTGGACGAAACCAGGCTGGCCGCTGTGTTCCATTCGGCTTGCTTTCATTGCATCAAAGGACCAAATGTCAAACTGCCACTTCCTCAAGCCGAGCAAGCCAGATAGAACCGAGCCCGAGTGGATTCCAATCCTCATGTCGATATCGACGTTCCTCGATTGCCTTATTGAGCCAATTATTTTGATCATTTCTAAGCCCATGAGGAGACATTTCATTGCATGATCCTCATCAAACTCAGGCAATCCAGACACACAATAGTAACAATCGCCCAACAATTTTATGCGCAAACATGAATACTTTTCTGCAGACTCGTCAAAGCGACCATAAAGCTCGTTCAATGTTTCGACCAATTCAGCTGGATTCAATTTATCGGTCAAGTTCATGCTGTTAACAATATCTGCGTATAAAATGGTAACATTCTCATACTTTTCAACGTACAAATTATAAAACGGCTTGAATGGCAGAGATTGTCGCTTGCTAATACGCGCAATCGATTCCCTTATCTCGGATCTTATCTGTTCAATGAGATGCTGGGGAAAACATGATCTGAGCAGTTGTTCTTGTTGCTCTTTCTCATAGTTTAGCTTATAAGTTGATTGGATGCAGTATTTGTGATTCAAAAAGGTCCTTCTGATGGCAATTTCAAGTAGAAAAGTAATCTGGAAGCCAATCATGGCGCTCGAGGCATAGAAGATAATGTCAGCTATCGAATATAAGGTTAGATAGTCTGCTCGGCAACTGTTATCGCGCCTACTTATGTAGGTAACGATGATTTCAAACGAGGTGATAACTATGGTGGCCGCACAGGATTGGATGCGGCTAGGAAATGGCAGGAAGACATGGTTTGTGATTATCAGGTAGTAGGTGCGCCTTATGCTTGCCAGGGGTGTTGCTTGATCGTTGACCAGCGCGCAGATGGCGCCACCTTTGGGGCCAGACGAGTGTTAGATCGGCCGGGAGAGGTTGGGTTAGCTCGGAGGAGATACTGACGCAAGGACTGTATGACTTATACTTTGCTTGTCCACTATACTCACTGGCCTCGCCAAATATCATTGCCGCTAGCACCGCCAAGGAGGCAACTGTGCGCGAAAACTTCGACTGCATCCAGAGCTTGTTGAACCAGATTAGAATGAGGAAGGACACAAACACCAGAATGGAGGCCAATCTCATGAGGACCAAATCTGTTTCGGGTTTGATATTGGATAGCTCATTTTGTTGTCAGAGGAGCTTGCTCATGGACAGGGGGCGAGTACAGTAAGTTTCAAACACTTACACAGATTCATCTCATGGTACTTGCTCAAGGCATACGAGATGATGGCACCAATGTTAAATATTATGTTCAAAATGAGTAAGGCAACGAAAAATGAATGCTGCAATTTAGCTTGATACAAGTGGAACAAACTCTCTGAATGGGTCAACTTGAATTCTCGTTTCAAATTCTTCCAAGACCATTTAACATTGAGATCAGGTTCGCTTGATTCTGATTGGCCGCCGCTGAGTCGATCGTGGCCAAAGTCTTGATCTGCTTGTTGCTGCCTATTTGAGGCCGAATCAGAGTAAGAAAAGTAGCGTTTTGCGAAAGGTGGCGCCTTTGTTTGGTCCTCGGCGGAAGGTAAAGAGAATTCAAATTGTTGATTGTCGCTACTGCTAAACTCTGCCTCGCAATCAACTATAAACGAGGTCTCAAAATTATTGTTTGCTCTTGTTGCTGTTGAGGTGGAGGGAAATTCATTCAATGAGTATAACGATCTAACCTCTGGGTTGTGAATAGTGAAAAAGTTGCCCGTTTCAACGCTCATTTGGCTACCAAAATTTCTATTCCGTTCCAAGATCATCAGCGGGCTCAGAGGTCGTCTTGTTTGGCCGGCGCTTTGCGTTCGCGAGATTATCCGCTTGATGGTGCGCACATAGGTGCTCGAGGAATCATCATCATCCGCGGTCATTTGCTCCTCGCCAACTTGAACCGCTGCTGCTGCTGCTTGGCTCTGCTCCATAGTCAAAACAAAAATTTAAACACACCAGTAAGCAGCTATGAAACCTTGAGGTGACCAAAGCGCGTTGGTTTTAACATTTGAACAAGACGAGTCGGAGAATCTAATACAGGAAATTGAACAGTTAGCATGGTTGTTCGATTTGAGAATGGGGGTTTGTTCGAATAAGCAAACATTTGCCATCATAAACACCGAACACGCCATTCGAGGTGAACATCCACAACATAGTGGCACCAATCTGCGATGTATCTAGATCACAACCACGATTCCTGTCAAACGTATCAGGGGCTCGAATCTAGCCCCTCGCGCAGGCGGATAGATTCGAGATTGAACCAAAGCGCTGGCTGCCAACAGAGAGCGATCGAGAGGGGCAGAGAGAGAGAGAGAGTGAGGGAGATTTAAAGCTGGGCCGTGAAGCGTAAGTCCATTGGCGCATGCTCTTCCTTGTGACTGCCTAAAACCACTAGGTTTAGCTCGAAAGTTGAGCCCAAACTAAAGAGATGGCTTTGTCTGCTCCGGTTGCGCGGATTATGAGCATTTTCGTGCGTTCGAGGGAATCATTGCAGTCAGACTGTTAGCATTACTCCATTGCAAGAAGGATCATTGCCAGGTGGAAATGAAGCTTCAAGTAATGAAACAGTACGAGAGATAACATTCAAGAGTTTGCAAAACTCTCGAGCGAGCGAAGACTGGATTGATTTGACGCTCACCTGATCGCCCGATATTGTCGGCTAGCTCAGTCGTGGTGTGCGGAAGATTGTTTAGGTGGCGAAAGCCAAGAGCGGCCAGACTGAGGAGGGCTGGCGGTGAGTTGAACCTTGGGAAGGTCGAAGGGCTGGCGGTCAAAGTGAGCGGCCGTTCAACGAAGCCAACAATTAGAGGCGGCTCAAAGGCGGCAGGCATGGCCAAGCTTACTCGCATTGCCGATCATGGACGCAGACCAACCCGTTCACCGGCCTAGCAGAATGAACAATTCATCGACTGGCCGCTCAAGTGTATCGAATCGACTTCGTTTACCATTTTGGACTTATCTTGTCTGAGCAATTTACCTCCTTTGCGTGGAGGAAACGAGAGCAAGCTCAAAACTGGCTCGCCTCCAACTCACCTGCAATTCTCTCAAACCGATACCTCTCCTACCTCTGCCCATATGACCATTCCTTAACGAGCTTCGAAGAGCAGAGTAGAGTAGCGAGCGAGACTGAGTCCAACTGGCTCAGCCTTTGCCCTTTACACTTTGACTTTGCCTTCACTTGGCCAAAATGGAACCACGTCCAACGAGAGGCCAGGACAAGTCAGGTTTGGGCAGGGTGTCTGAGTTGCAGGATTCTGATATCGAGATGCGTGCTTGCAATGTGTATGACGTGCAAGGGTTGAGTTGGCTTAGTTGGTTTCGAGTAAGAAGTGAATCTGTCAGTTTCTGGCTGGCAACCAGTCGCAAAAGTGCCAGAGAGAAGCAACAGAGGGGCTCAGCTACTCGAATGCGCAACTCAATTCAATACCAAACAAGCAAAGTCCCCCTCCTCAAGACTTATGTATATCTTTCTCGCACTGCGAAGACGTTTTTCTCGCTTTGATAGAGGCGAGGCGAGTGTAAAATCCTTGAGCATTTTAACGTTCACTTGGATGAATGAGAGGAAGAGGCAAAGGTGAGCTTGCAATTTAGTTGGTAGATCATGATCAGGGAGAGATCGAATGATTGCTGCAGGCAACCTGTTGCCGCCAACAGTCCTGACTCCTAAGCAAGAGGGACAGACGAGGAAGGAGTTGTGCGATTTTTCTGCTTGATCCAAGCGGAAGGTGCCATTTGATCATATGCAGTGCTGATTTTTTACTCCTCTCGCAATCTGAGGGATTTGCGCTCAACTTTTGGCTCAACGCTCTATGGCACTTTTAGAGGCTAAATTGAAGGTCGACAACATAACTGGCAGGTTGGCAGGGATTTTTTAAGACTTGCGGATTAGAGGATGCTGGTGAGCATGATTGTGGTTGCATTTGAACCTGATTCGCTCATTCAGAATCCTAGTTTGACCAATCAAGATCTTAAAGCAAGGGAAGAAGACTCAAAAGCCACTTGAACAATCTCAACCAACCAGAGCAAGAGCAACAGAATCAGACAGGTAAGTCTGCTAAGTCAGCCTCCCAGATGGAGAGAGTCGCGGATTGTTTTTAGTTAAGTTTGATTGAAAGAATTGAAGTGATAGTGGCTGATGGGCTGCATCTTTGGCATTGGCGGAATGGGCGGGATGGGTGGAATCGGTGGAATTGAGACAACTTGATTAGCGGGGTCAAGTCCAATTGGATGCGAGTTGGAGCTATAGCTCCAGGAGGAGGAGATGGAGGAGGCTGAGGAGTGATGGTGTTGTTTTTGTTGGGGCTGAGGCTGTTGTTTGGGTATTTGTTGTTGCTGTTGAGGCGGCGGTGATGGGTTTGCATTCGGAGCAGGTTGTTCAAGGCAAAGCAGCATGTCAGTCCCAATTTCGTGAGCCTTCTTCCTCTTAGAGTGAACGAGCTCTTCGGCGATATCGTGTAACAATTGGACGTGTTCAGGGTTGAGCTGTTGGTGGAAATCTTGAATCGTCTTTGGGCTCACCCCCAAGCGTGCAATCGTCTTCACGACATCTTTGGTCACCTTATGTGGGTAGCTGAAAAGCAGGTAGTAAGTGTAGCAGCGTTTCGCAAGACCATCGCTGGCACTCAGTCTGCCTTTGATGGCGGCAGCAATTTTAGTTATATCCTTCAACTCTTTGCTCTCATGGTGCTTGTTCTTCTTCGGGTTTGATTTCTCGGACATCAACAGTCTCAGCTCATTCTGGGTCTCGGCCATTGAAGCTAGCAGCTTTTGCTCTCTCTCAGCAACCTGCTCATACTGCGCTTTCATCGCCTCAAAACGAGCCCGGTCAAGCAGTTGGCTGGTTTCAGAGTGTCCATTTTTCTCACCTTCCATCTTAGAGATGAACTCGGTCTGTTTGGCGATCTGATCCTCCAAGGAACCAATCAAGTATTGATCGTCGTCCAACAATGATCTCAACTTCTTTACCAAAGATCGTTCATCCTCCAACTGTAACTGGAGCTTCACCAATTGATTTTTCTCCCCCTCAATCCGCGAGTTTCTGTCCTCCTCCTCAATGAACTCTGTATACTTTCCCCTTGAGCCGCCCTGCTTTTCGTGTTTAATTTCGCTCGTGGTTGTCCTGATGGTTCCTTTTCCATCATCTGAGTGAGTGTTCTCGATAACATGAGTTATGACGGCATCTCCATGTCCAGACTCGTGCTCCGATTCGTATCCCTCATCCTGTCCCTGCTCATCCCCGTCCACATGGTTTTGATCGTTCTCGTCAACTTCGAGCTCCTGCTCACTTTCATCATCACTAACTTCGTCATGTTCATCGGCACGATGCTCCTCCTGATCGTTTTTATTATCTCCACCTTTATGCTCAACGTCAAGGTAAATGTCCTGACCAAAGTCCTTCACATTCTCTTTGACATTGTTGAACTCTTTCATTGCGTTTTCGATGCCTTCGTTAGTGTCGGGATTCTCGGGTTTCCGATCTCGCAGTGGTGGACCTGCAATCACTTCCCTCTTTGGCGCCTCCTTTTTCCGCACTGATTCAAGACTCAGACAAAGCATGAGATCGTCTAGAGTTGGCTGTGAGTTTCTGAATGGGAGCGTCCTTCGCGATAAAACTCCTATAACCTTCTCAAACATGCTCCTTACATCCATATCCGCTGTTGTCAAGTCCAGCATCTTGTATAGCTCTTGGCCATAAGCGTGACATTTATTCTCTAGATCTGTGCCTCGCATCTCAAATCTCAACTGAGATAGACGAGCTATCTTCAGTCGGCTTAGGACGAATTCATCATCGAAACTGCTTGCGGTGGTAACCTGGCCACAGGCAATCGCGACCAGGACAAGTAAAATCGCGCGTGCAAATTTCATAATTGCTGCCCCCTGCGTATCTCCTCATTCGCTCTTCGAGATAACGTTAGAGAGGCGGTGAACACAAAACAGACACAAGATGAATCGAGAGTCTAATTATAGAGTCATGCTCGAGCATGGTTTATTTTTAACCTTTCTCATGATACTCGTTTGGCACCGACGTGATGGCGCAATCCTCTCCGATTCATGACTCTAACCTGACGAGCGGAAGAGCAAACTGACTTGGGGCGGTTTTCACCGTCATTGTTCTGGATCACAACTACAAACTTGTGATTGTTCCGGTTTGGTGCATGGGGCGGGCAAATTAAGAGGCCCCGTTAGCTCAAGGAGGCCTCCGCCTTACAATGATTGATGTCCGTGTATTTTGCTCTTCACACTGATGGTTGTTTGAGTTAACCAACCTGAATGAATCAGCTCGTTGGTATTTATTTTGGATCTATCTATCATTTCGATACAAGAAACGCGACGCCCAACTCCGAGGGGCGATTGTGGGGAAATTGTCATCGGTTTGTCCCAAAAGAGTTAAAACGTATCCATCAACACCAGCTCCTCCATCAGAATAAAGAATGGAGAGCTCCGAGGTGTTAGAGGACCAATGAAGGCTTCAGCTAGCTTACCTGCGCCAAAAGCACCCCTCTCTCTAGAGGCGCCTACGTTCGGACGGTGCGGCACCAGTGTCAGCGCTAGCTTCGTAATTGCAGACAACTCGATCATGCAACTCGGTGTCGCCTGATTTTCAACGAGACCGAGTGAGATGGACAGATGTGCTCAGCGTTGGATTGCTATCCAAGTATGAGGCCAATGGCAATACGGATTTGCAAGCCAACACAATGGCAGCTCATCCACAGGTAAAGGTGCCAACTCCTTAGCGATGACTCACCGGCAGCCAAACCCAAGCTCGGCAGATTATCCTCGTCCCTGCCTACAAGAATCTTGGCCTATGAGTCAGCAGTAGGTTGGGCCAGTTGAGGTTGGTGGCGGAAAACTCGTTTGGTTCTGGCAACATTTGTTTATGGCCGGCAGTTTCGCTCTTGGTTACCTGCGCTCGTTTATAATTGCAAGGGCCGATGAGTCATCGCACTGCGCGAGAAGCCGCTCGCAAGGGGAAGGCACTGGAAGGAGGAACGAGTTTGAGAGCGCCAGTTGGGGGGAAGGCAAAGAAGCGGCTGGAGAGGAAAAGAGCATCTTGCGCGGCTGTCTTGCCACTGCCTTGCGTTTCCATTGCCAGTGGTTGTTTTGGTTTTGGTTTGGAAAATTGTGCTTATTTTGCAGAGCTCTCGTGGTCATTTTGAGTTTTAATCAGCTGGGTATAAAGAGCCAACTACTAGCTGTGAAATTCTCAGAATCCATTCCGAAGCCAAAGGAGAATCACAGAGGAGTGTAAACAATGAGCAAAGTTGAGTCAGAATCAGTCCAAAGCAAGAGAGAAAGCCAAAGCGAAGAATTAAACAAGCAAGCGTTGCAAGAGCAACAAGTGTCGCTTTCTAACTCGATCAGCGGATCAGAGATATCGAATTCAATTTCACTCATTTGGTTGGACGAGCTAAGTTCGTTTGGGGCCACAAAACAAAGCCGTCTGCCAGCACTAATAAAATTGAATCAAGTTGAAGAGCAACGCAAGCAACCAAACTCAATGCCAGCATTAAGCGCCGACCAACTGGAACAAGGCCAGCAGGCCGATTTGGCACAACGGCAGCAAGTCTCTCTACCGACGCAGGTGCGGATTGCTGACGAAACCAAGGAGAATGAGGTGCTAGCTGAGACGGGCAAGCAGGATGAGGAGCTTGAGCTCAGCGACGGCTTTCAAGTTGTTGATATGGTGCCAAGCGACCTAATGGGGCCCTCGTTGCCGCAACCGCAACTAGCGAAAGAAACTGACAAGGCAAAGCAGAGCTCCTTCCAGGAGCAAGAGGGGCAGAGAGTTGTCCTCGCTCCAAGCCACCACCTCAATCAACACTCTAGCCATTTGGGGGACTCGCTCATTGATATGATCGTGAATCTTAAAAACGAAAACCAGAACCTAGTTCGTGCACTCGAGACAAACAACGAGTACGTTAAGGAACGAATTGAGGAGTTTAAGCGCGCAAACGAGCAAGCGAAGAGAAGGGAGAGCCAGTTTGCGATTGAGAAGGCTGAATACGAGCACCAGGTGAGGAAGTTGCAGCGACAAAATTTAGTCTTGAGCGATAGGCTAAAGAGCATGGAAAGCAAGCTGAAGGAATTGAAATTGGAGGTTAGCGAGTCGTTGGTTGCGGCAAACTCGAGCAAGACGAGCTCTGTTCGCGGCGACGAGACGCAGGACGCAAACTTGTACCCGAATCTAGCTGATAGTGAATCATTTGGCAACTCTGCCTTGAATCAGATGACAACCATACAAATGGATGCAACAAGTGGTGAGTTGTACAACAACACCGACGACAACGACGCAAATGCCAAACAATCGCCAACCGCGCCGCCAATGGAAACAGATTTGCCATCGCGACTTGAACCGTCCAATTCGGGCGGCCAACAGACTGAGGCCAAACGGGTGGGCGGAATGAGCAAGGAAGAGCTGAGCGAGAGGTTTGACGCTGACAAGGCCGAGTTTTATGCTATGGAGGATCCAATGAAACAATGCGACAAATTGGAGCAACAACTGAACGATATTGGAAGACGCGACTACGAGATCTGTCTACTCCAACAGCAACTGAACATTTACAGGCAAGATTTTCGTCTAGAGAGGATGGCCAACTTGGAGGCCAAGATTCAGATAGAGAAACTTAAGAATGATATTGACAGACTTTGTCTAGAGCGTTTAAATGAGAAGAGCAACCGGCAGAGTTCGTCTAGCGGCGACGACGGAGCTCGCGAGGCTCAGCCGAGATCAAAGTACCACTCACAGCGAGGCTCGCACCACAAGCTGGCTAGCGGCCTCAGAGGCGAGGCAGGCGCGGCCGCCGATGCAGTTATGAGTAAGCTTGGCCACCAGCTTAGCAAGAGGGCGGCCAAATCGGCTGCAAAAGCGGCCAAGTACGCGTCTAAGCAGGCGCATAGGGAGGAGAAGATGGCTGCTGCTGCGGCGGCGGCAGCAGCAGCGGCCGCCGCCGGCGGATCCTCAGACGGCCGCCATGAGGGCGCCGGCGAGAGTCACGGCCACCGGCGCCACCACCATCATCACCAGTCGCGCCACCACTCTGGCTTGCGCGCGGTCAGGTCGGAGGTGGTGAACGACTTGCTTTCGACTGCAAACAAAGCCATGCTCACGGGCTACAAGATGGCCTCGACTCATGTGAACCTGGCGCTAGATAAACTGAGCGCCTTTGAACAGGCTCAAGCGAGCAACCTGGCCAAGAATGCCTCAGAGAAGCCGTCTGCTCCTTTACCTCACATGCAGCCGCCTAGTATGGATTGAGTTGGGCGCAAGATTTAGGGTAAAGTGGACACAGTCGGCTCGTATCAATTAAACATCAGTATCACGATCGACCTATTCGTCGGACTAGACTTTATCATGGCAGCTTGCCGCTTAGATTTATCTCCGTTTGAGTTGTGAGAGACTAGAGTTTTAGGTGTCTGGAGGCGATTCGAGGGGACCAAACGGCTGAGAGTGGTAGATGTACGGCCAGTGCGATAAGCTCTCAGCTCTGCTTGGCCTGGAGGAGATCTGGACAAGGAGAGAGAGCCTCAACTGCAGCAAGCTAGGCGGCAGCTCGCGTGTGGGCTCGTCCGCGTCAGGTGGGGCCGAGCGGCGTGCGAAAATATACTGGCAGGCCGACACAATGGGCTCGCCCACAAAGCCGTCCCAGCTGCAGATTGTCAATGAGGCTTGGCTCAACCGGCGGGCCAGCCAGCCAGCCAGCCAGCAGATGCTTGGCGGACGAGAAGGCAGCAGTGTTTGCTAATGAAGCAGGCAAAACAAACGCAAGTCTGACTGCCTGGACGAGGAAACAAAGTGACTCTCTCGACGGCTTTGCTTCTGCGGCTCGCGAGTAATCCAACGCGGAATTTGGAAGGCGCCGGCCCAGAGCGAGCTGTGCGCGTCTGGCCAGGAATCTGGCCTAATTAACCTGGCCTCTGCGACCAGATAAGATACCTAAGAGACCTTGTGTAAAATTTAGGCGTCGTCAATGCAACGCTGCCAGAGTTTACGCAAGCAAGAGGGACCCCAAATTACGATATCGAGTCTTGATCAAATTCGATCAGCATTCAGTAGACCTGTTTAAGTCGCTCATTTATCAACTGGCCCGCTGAGGACACCCGTAGGCACCTATTTAGCGTCAACAGGTAATGAAAATAGAACAAAGTCAGAGCGGACGGGGCTCAACGTCAGATTTTGTGCGACCATGAGCTCGCTAGGAACAATCCGGCCTACGAGTGTCCCCAATTCAGTGATGACTTTCGCTTTCGGCGGGGAGAGGTAGAGGTTTGGTTGTATTGCTACCGAGAGCGAGTTTGGCCGCCCGGCGACTCAAACCGAAACAGAAGCAGCATTAGTAGCGATTGAAGCAGAGAGTCGGGCGGTGGACTATCTGCTAGTTGGTTGGTGGTGCCATTGCCAGCGTTGGTGGGCTAGAAATCAGACAGATAATCTTCTCAATCATGATTGTTTGCCTTCGTCAAGCAGCTCGCTCGTTTTCGCCGTTCCAGTCTGATGTTTCCTTTTCAGCTTCAAGTTTATTGCCAGCTCTAATAACGAAGCTCACGAAGGCACAATCCGAACAATCCGAATCTAAAGCTTCGTCCTGCTACTGCGACCAAAGCAAACGACGATTTTGCGCGAACGTGACACGATGGAGTTCGTACACGCGCGAACCTGTGGCGCTGTCAAGGCGCCTTTTGGGCCACCCTTGATTTAGCGCACATTTCCAGAGCGCATGAGCCACCTACCAAGCACTCCAACTCCAACTCATACTCCCACTCAAAAGCTCCAGCTCCTCCTACTGCCAGCCCTGCCTGCTTGAGCTTGTTTGCGCGATCCCTTCGTGTGTACGCTCTGCAACCGTGCAATTTCATCCTCCTAGTCCGCTCATGGGGCCATCTCATCAATGGCAACAAGTGCCATTCACAAAGTAGCTAGGTCGGCTGTCTCTCCGTCTGTCTAGCTGGAATGGGCTGGCTACAACTCCCTTAGAGCGAAGCGAGACGACGCGGCTCAATATTGTTTATAACGCAAATCATCAACCTTTAAACTCGTATCACAAATGATCATAATGATCCACCATGGGCGCCCCACCTGTCAGCTATGGTGCAATTATAATTTAAACCAATCAACGCTTGCCAAGCTCGTCTATTCATGAGCTCGCTCACAAGTGATTGCAGCAGATAGATAGAGAGATAGATCGAGAGAGGGGAAAGCGACAGTGTTACCAAAGAAGTCTCCTCCTCAAGGGCCGCAAGCTTCATTGCAAACCTGTGTCGTATAAGTTGGAGAGGTCAACTTTGATAGAGACATGAGGACGAAGTTGTATCAGAGCTCAGACGAAGACAGGCAGACGGATAGAGGGGAGGCAAACGACACTCGACTGGAGGCTAGAGAGGCGCATATATGCCAATCCAGAATTGAAACCAACCAAACGGGTGGATCGGCCAAGAAACACAACGACCTCCTTCCGCACAAGGTGATGCAAAAGATCGCAAGCGAAATATTGGAGCACACTAAACAGTTGGGCCTCTTCGACGAGCTAAGAATGCGGCTTCTAGAGGAGATAGAGTCGAGCAAAGAGTACAAGAAGTTAAAGAGCGAGTTCAAGCGCGAGGTTGACTCCTTTTGTTCTAGGGCTGATTTGAGCCTTCCAAGGGCAAAGTTACGCGAAAAATTCAGCGCCAGAACTTGGTACAAAACCTCGGATCGAATTAGAGACCACGTGTTTCAGGTTTCGCGCGAGCATAGACGAGAGCTCAGGCAACTTTATGAGGAGCATGCAACCCAATACCTGAAAGCTAGAGCAGAGCAACAATCTCGAGCCTCGAAAGAGTCGCCCTCGAGGGCAAGCGTTGATTTGGCGGCAGCGCAAAACGAGGATGAGCCACCGCCAAGATCAACCTCCTCGAGTTCGTGTTCGCAGACAGACTCGCTCGCCGACTCGGGCGTTTCATCCACCGTTTCACCCACAATCCAATGCACTAAGCAACCTCAACCCACTTGGGCGCCAACAAATCATTCCACAGTGTCCGAAGAAGGGGGACAGCCGCTCGCAGCAGCCACCAACAATATTGAACCAGCACCAGCTCCTAGTGATAGAAAGACTGAGAAGCCGGTGAAGCCTGGCCGATACAGCTTCTCCATTCCCAGAATAAAACCCAAACACGTCCACCAAGGCCAATCCGAGGGCCAAAACGAAGGCTCGCAAGTGTCGCCTCCTAGCGAGACAAGGGGGGCGCTCAATCCCGAGTTCGACAACAGAAGAGTTGGACGTGAGCTGAGGCCCTCGAAGGTGTCTAGCGATGAGCGAAAGCAGTTTAGGGGGAGACCTGCCAAGAGGAGAGGGGGACGAGAGAGCCGCGATAGAGACGAGCGAAAGAGCAGGTGGAGGCGGCCTAAAAGGGGCGGCAAGATGCGAGCCAGAATCAATGGGAGGACCAAATGTGATAGTGACAGACAAACGCCTGATAGGACGGGCCGACCGTGGCCATCGCGCTCGAAACCGCAAGCTCGAGAGGACTCTCGAACAACTTCTAGTCCGTCCAATCCGAAGGTGACCAAGCTCGAACGATTCGAAGGAAGCTCGAGATCACGCGAGCAGAGGCCCGAATCGGCCGATAAACCGCAAACGAAGTTTACTCTCTCTGAATCAAAGTCGCGATCTCCTTTCATTGGCACGAAGAGTTGAAGTTGCACAGGTGAAAGTATTCGAATTAAGTTTAATGCAAGGACTTCAACCGAGTCTGACCTTTGACTTCTACGTTGTTCAAGCTTGACTATGAAATCGTGCATTAGTGACTCATTCTGTCCCTCGCTACTACAGAATTCCATTCGAGTTGTGACCTCTGATCGGGTCTGTTGTTTTGCTTGCCCAAATTACGAGACTCTTGTTCGTGCGAACGAGATTGTTAGCTTGAGGGCCGCTCGTCAGCCGATAGGTATGCTCACTCACCAATAAGCTCCCTGTGAGCATATTCTAGCAGGCTTATTATCAGACATCTTGCGCCTGGTAGCCATCTCTTTGTTCCCGCTTGAGAACCTAAGTTTTTCGGAAACCTGTCCTCGAAGGGCTTAATTTTATCTTGGTCACTCGCGGAAATTGATTAAGAGACAAAGAGAATAGGCTGCACTCGTTGGGAGAGACTAAGTCGAGCGTAATTGTGTCGACCTCGGTCTGTAATAAGATTTTGGAATCGGGATTTATTGATCTCATCGAGATGCTGACCAATACAAGACTACTCACACCAACTCGAAACCTTCGAACGCCAAGGTCCGTTGTTATCTGATTAACGGTGGTGCCGGCGGGAATCAACAGGCGGCATCCATTTGTTTTACAGTTAGTAGCATAGGATCGTTTACGCTTTTTCTTGTTTGAACAGCTGTCACAACCATTGACTAGCCTCTCGTCTCATCGGCAAAACACAGAGACTCCCCGAAGCTAACTCACCTGCAAGGCGACACCTGCCTCGAGTGTCAATCAACGAAAGTTTTCCCACCCAAACAGACGATGAGCCCATCGGACGAGTTGATGCGGGCTTATAGACTTCAATGTCACGGTTGATTATCTAAATCTTTACCACCCTCATCCCTCTTAGTTCAGGTGTTAAATCAGGTTGGCGAACTGGCTGGTCGTTTCAAGGTGAATTTTATTTCTCGCGACATCGGCATGTCGAAGACCAACGGAACCAGCAAGCTCGGCGTACAATCTGGCGATGAGAAGGCCAATGTTGGGGTGGTAAGATTGGTTGGATTGAAGCTATTGACCCTAATAACAATCATAACATTCCTATGGAGTGGCATTGCAATTAACCTACTTCAACTGGCAAATTATTTAACATTGAGGAGGCTAAACTTCCAATTGTTCACGAGAGTCAACTATTACCTGATGTACTCGGCTTGGGCTCAGGTTGTAACCCTATTCGACTGGTTCTTCGAGTCCAAATTTAAAGTCTATCATGCCAAAAAGGAGGATGAGGATCGCATGTTCTCGGGACACAGTATTTTTCTCGCAAATCATGGATACGAGCTTGACTGGGTTGGCGCTTGGCTTGTAACTGATAAGCTCGGCCAACTGGCGAGCTGTAAAGCAATGCTCAAAAGTGATCTCAAATACATACCTGTCGTTGGTTGGTCCTGGGCCCTAAGTGATCAGCTATTCTTAGATAGAAACTGGGAAAAAGACAAGCATAAGTTTGGTAGTTCAGTCGATACCCTTCTTAAATACAAGCCAATGGTTGCAACTTTCTTCTGCGAGGGAACAAGATTTACGAAGGACAAGTTTGCTGAGAGTCAAAAGTTTGCGGCTGAGCGAGGACTTGAGGCGCCAAAGTATCATCTGATTCCAAGGACGAAGGGATTCGTGACTGTCATGCGTCACATCAAGCAAAGGCAACGCGAAAACCCTGACCTCAAGGTATGGATTTACAACGCGCAAGTTGCTTACGAGGAGAGGGGCGCCAATAACATTGCGGACATCATTAAGCGCGGCCTGAAGCCGTTGGGCCACTTGTACTTCGAGAGGATATCATCGGATGACGTGCCAGACAACGATGAAGAGTGTGCCAAATGGTTGCACGAGCTCTACTTGAAGAAGGACACCTTGCAGGAATACTTCAACAAGAACAACTCTTTCCCTGGCCACCTGGATCGCAGGTTCGTCAACTACAAGCCAAGATTGTCGACAATTGCGAATTGGACTTTCTGGACTTTGTACACATTTTTGCCCTTAGTCTACCTGGTTGCCAATCTCTATGCTCGCTACGGAACCTTCCTCGTTTCCTTGATCATGTCCACCTGCTTTATGCTCTCCTACATGTATCTCAGCTGGATCATGTACCAAGCTGACGTTGGTGAGGAGAAGTGCGCGAACAAGAAAGCAGTCTAATGCTGGCAATGCAAGCTACTCGAATGGGGTTGCGTGTGTTGGTTAGTTTTAGACTGGAATAAACAGAATTCAACCAAAAAGTTGGCCTGACTATTCTTACATGATCTGTTATTGGTTATCCATTATAATACAGCTGACTGCTGGCTGAAAGAAACTTAATCAGAGGGCTTCAACCTTAACCTACCTGCCCTCCATTGGAGCCAAGTGCGCAAGCTCACCGCTGGTTCGCGGGCTAAACTATTGCTCCAGATTATTTGCTTATAATAAGAAGGTTTGGGGAACGACTCAGGTGTCAACCGTCTATTTCCAGAACTTTGAAAAACTTATCTTATGCTAAAATTTTCAAAACCAAATTCCAGGCCAGTCAAGTCAAAAATCGGTAGGTTTTTTCTCACCTTTATGTTAGTCTCACCATCGGACGCCATGTTGGCGGTTAGTTAGCTTTAGACTAACTCGCCAACCTAACCACCCACCCTCTTTTCTGGGAGCCTTAACAAGGGAGAGAATATTTCATAATGTCGTCACCGTAGAGTTGCTGGGGTGTCAACGGTTTGGAGCCAGACGGGTCACTATATAAGTGCCCGCAGGTGCTGAACTTTGAACTGGATTTGTTAGTTTGAGCAAAAATCAAGCTTGAAAGTGAGACAAATTTCAGAGGCATAGTCTCCAAGACCCAGTTTTGTTGGAGTAGGAAGAGTCCGAAGGAAGCAACTTCAAAAGAATTAGCGATGATGGTGAGCAACACTAAACTCGTGTATCTGATTTTGATTCTCGGCCTGAGTTTATTGCTCGAAGGCAATTTAACACCAGGCGGCAACACGCTAGTGGGAGCAGAGAAGAAGACTGACATCCTCTTCGTGAAAGGAAAGTTTATCATGAAGAACAAGAAGGGTGCAATCGTGATTGCGGACGAGAAAAAGCCATGTCATTGTCCCAAATATTATAGATAGAATGGCTGCAATTGTTACGAGCAACTACATCCATAGCTCTGGATATTTATTAAACTTTTTCGAAATCGAATCCGAAAATACCGTTAATGTTGCGTAATCAAGGTTTTTCTTCCTTCCTAGATTCAAACTAGTACTCAAACCTTCGGCTTCACCAAAAAAAACCTTCCACAAATGGCTAGATCTGCGTGTCTGCCATCCGCAAGATCAGAATCAATAAATGGGTGAATCAAATTGCACCAATCCAAATTAATCTAGAGGTTTGTCGTAGGCTCTTAAACCTTCCGATGTCCATCTTTTCCTTGCTCGTTTCGCTAATCACATCGACCATGGCAGTTTAGTTCTTTCCCGTGGCTTTGGCGCGACCGATTTCGGACTTGCGAGGAACTTAGATTAATAAAATATTAGTTTGATCATCAACGGTCCGTGAGAGCCTATCTCGATTTGATGTTGCTCTTGATAATGATCGAATCATCAGACTCTTGTTCTGGGTTCCTGAAGGCAAAGCCCAAATAGTGTCTATCAATTGTCTTTGCTGAGGTGCTGACATTGAATGCTATTGAATTGTATCCCGAAAGAATTTATCTCCTGCCACTGCAATACAGATGTCGAATTTCCACTAAAGAATCTAATCTGTTGTTAACAAATCGGTGCTTCACGTATATTCAATCCAATTAGAGGATGAACCTGAAACAAGTACGGCAATTTTGTACTTTAAGATACTCAAGAGGACCAGAGCAGGTCGAGGCAAGAAGGAGCCTACGCCTTTACAATCTTAATGCAACTGCCTAATGAGTAATCCTGAGCCATTTGGTCGCAGCGGAATCGACCACGATAAACTTGACCGCCGTCTCATAACTCCTCCACGGACGCCAAGCTTCAAAAGGAAAAACGCTATCGGTTAGTCTCTAGAGATCCAATGCATTAATTCGTACACGGATCCTGAGCTAAGATGAGCGAGTTCTCACCTCCGCTCCGCATTTACTTAATGCCGATAGGTGAAGAGCGAAGACTAAAGACCTTAGATGATTCAAGTGCAAATCTTACCGAGCTAAGGGCACCTTAAAACTGTGCAGGGCACTTCCTGCTTAGCTGAGAGCTTTACACAGGGGAGCAAGAAGTCAAGGTAAATGAGATCATCGGGACCTTAGGGCTTGTAATCGACGTGTTATAGCTTACAAAGGTAATCATCGAGGTGGCCACTCTTGGTGCTAGAGTAGGACGAGATCCTTATGTTACTGGAAAAGTTGAATATTTATGCCAGGATCAAGCCAGGCAGCCTTGTTTTGATGGCACAATCTAAGTTAGATCTCTGGTTTCGAGCTCCGCCCAAAAGTGTTTCCCATGCGAGCTGGACATGATTGGCTCGATGTTATCTAGTTCACAGTATACATCGTTGCCAAGAGAGGAGCTGTTCCTTGGTTCATTTTCTGCTCCACGATTGGAGGCAGCGGCAACGTTCCAGTGAAACCGAGATTGTTATAATTAGCTAATAGCAGGAGAGCTCTTTGGGAGATGCTAAACTAAATCAACAAGCAGATCAGATTGAGCCTCCAGAGCCCCCTCCCTTGTCACGTTTATCTGCCACTTCAATCCGGCTGAAGGGGAGCAAGTTTGCGCGTATTTCACCATAGTAGAGGAGGGGCGAGAGGGAGGAGCCTGTAAAGGTGGCCATTGTTTTGGATTGCGCGAGATGGGCACGAGAAAGTTGCCATAAGTCAGTGACTCTACACTTGACTTGGCCAGCCTCCATGCCTATCAATCGATATGTTTCGAGCTCATGCGATCATGGGCACTACGTGTTGCCATCTGGTTTTGTGCCGAGCGAGAATGGTGCCAGCCCTATGTGGATGGTCGTTTGGTGATGTTGTTTTGAATTTAGTTTAGTTGAGATGAGATAAACAACAACTTGTTGCCTCTCGCTTTCAACTGTCTGCGCATCTACTCCACAAATGTTCCAGCAAAAGTTACGACTCAGAGAGCTTACAATAGATTTGAGCGCGAGAGGAGTATATAAGAGTCCAACATGGCGCCACTTAGGCCAAGAATTTTGTCATTTTAGTGCCTCCAGAGTATGAGCAACCCCGAGCTTGCTTTAGCCGAGTCGGTCTCGACCACAAACGCGTATTATTTTATCATAGTCTACATAATCATCCTCATCTATTGCTGCTTCGGTTTAGCCGTCGTTTGCGATGTCTACTTTGTGCCAGCTTTACAAAAACTATCCTATAGTAAGTAGCAGCCTTCAAAAGCGATGCGCGGCCCATGAGGCCAGGTAAGCGCAAACCAAAACTAACCCACCTCTCCTTGCGCACACTCAACCAGCATACGACTTGCCTCCAGATATTGCTGGGTCTACGCTGATGGCTTTGGGCGCCTCAGTACCGGAACTATTTGCAAGCTTAATCGGTGTCTTTATAACCGAGGATGACATAGGAACAGGATCCATAATCGGGAGTTCATGTTTCAACCTAATTGCAGTGCCTGCCGCCTGCGCCTTCGTTGCCTCGGCTACCTTTGCCAAGAGGCTAACAATAAGCCCAATGCCAGTAATGAGAAACTCAGCTTTTTACGCCATTACGATTCTTGTACTTCTGTTAATCATCAAGGATAACAAAGTAGATATGTAAGTAATCTCAGCAAAATTTTGCATCTGAGGGCAAAATTTCATCATGTTTTACAACAGAACGAGGAAGCAAAATGTGAATAGAAATTGTTTCTCAAACTTCCAAAATCTATGCAAATGTTTGCGATGAAATTGAATGAGACAGTGCGTTTAGAGAACTTGTATCCGGCTTTTAGAGGTTCCTCGTCCATATTGTTTCGAGGTTGTTTGGTTTGAACTAGAGTCAGGCAAACGCAATCTATCAGTCCGTCCGTCCATCTTGCTCTCTCGTCTTATCGTTCTTCCATTTCTTTTTCTTCGTCTCCCTCTTCTTCTCTCTCCTCCTCCAACTCCTACACCTCCATTAACTGGCGACAAAACCAAACTTGGCCGTCTACCTCCTAAACAAACACTCGTGCAACACTCAGACCTGAGGCCACCATACTGTTACTCTTTTTCGTAATGTATATGGCTTTCATGATATTTAGCGCGAACAGCTCGAAGAATTGCTCTGATAGCATTCAAAGCTCGCTAACCAGCTCATATATTAGCACAGACTCAGCCATTGCAGAGTGCAACGGAAGCGATAAGAGTAATCAGATTGAGTCTAGGCATCAGAGGCAGCAGCAGCAGCAGCATCAAATCTATGGGCAGTTCTATCTCGCCAAGGGTAGCGATACTAAGAAAAATTATAACAACTATCCTGCAGTCGATGAGAGGACCCCGCTAGTGTCAGCAGCTAGTAAACCCAGTTGCCAGATTACGATTTCGAGCCCACAAAATCAGAACACCATTCAAACAGATCGTCCGCTCCTCACTGAGGTTGCCTTAGATAGCGTTAGTTTAGATCTAGGAATTGCTATCAAGAATTCAACCTGTCTAGTTAGGGATGCTAATAATCGATTTGGTTACAGTGATGGCTGTGGGAAATTAAACGAACATGAGGAAAATTGGGTTAGCTCTAAATGGATTCTAGTGCCAATGTTGCCTCTAACTTTGAGCATGAAAGTTTTAACGCCGTTGAAATTTAAGACCACTTGCTGGACTATTTGGACTTTCCTAGTGTCAGTTGCATTAATCGGTGGCCTAACTTATATCTCCGTTTGGATGGTCCACTTGTTCGGTAAAACTGTAGGTATACCGGAAACAATAGCCGGCATGACAATCCTTTCATGGGGCACAGGAATACCGGAGTTGATTGCCTCAATCGTATTAATAAAGAAAACTGCACAAGCTGACATGGCAATTTGCAATACTATTGGCTCGAATGTCATAGATATTTCATTTTGCTTAAGTCTCCCATGGTAAGAAAGCCTTGCCTCTGTTGCCCAAAAGCGGCAATCTTAATGATAACAGATCAACTAATCAAACTTACATCTGTAATGAACGCTTCTCTTGCCCCATAATCACTGAAGGATCGTGAAATGTTTGCTCAACAGAGCCGAACACATTAAGCCAGAAGTTCAGATCCAAAGCTCAGCCCTTCCTTGGACTAGCTTCACACTGTTACTCTCAGTCTTCCTACTGATTGTCATCCTGAAGTTGCACAATTGGGTTCTGAGCTTCAGTGTAGGTGCTTGGCTGTCAGTGGTGTATGTTGCATTTGTGGCCCTGGCAACATACCTAGAATACTCGTTCAGTGAGACAGGTCTTGACCTGCTTGCGCTCTTCTAATTTAAGATTGGAATTCGTTCGACTACCACGCGATCCGAGGAGTTCGCAGATCGTTTACGTCGCGTGAAAGCAGGTCGATTTAAGCAGATCGTTTTCCAATCCATTAAATTAAACTCAATTAACCCGTACAGGCCGCAGACCTAATTCTGTTATGCTCAACTCATTTCCAATTGACTCTATGCATCCAACAATCGCTGTGATCGTTTCAGTCGTTTAAGCATTGGAGGTGTGTATAGTTCACACCTTTCAAGAATGGTATGTTACTCAAGTCAAAAATAAATATAAAATGTTCAGCCAACAAATCACCGTGCTGCCATTAATGAATTTAGACTCTTTCGCCTATACCTGACGTTTTCAATTTGCGAGCAAGTCCGAACACTGGGGGCAACTTTTCACAGAGAGCCGAGCAGCGCACAGGCATAGTTATATTTTTTCATCCGAACGCTCATGGCTGTCAGAGATTTTCATCGACGAAAACAATCATTATTTAGTAGAGATCCCATTCACTTCATATATTCCAGCAATCTTGATTTCCAGTTTCATCTATTTGCGTTCCTATTAGATCAATTCTCATTGAGATGGCCAGTAGAAAGGCTGAATTCACATCAACGATAAATTCTAAAAGAGAGAGACCCCAATGGGTGCAGCAACGTCAGGCCGCAAACGGGATCGAGCCTCGAAAATTCAATCGGCTAGCCCTCGACCAACGATACAGAGAGTTCATGAGAGCATCGGAATTGTGTTCCCACAAAATTAGGAGCTCCTCCGAAAAACTTGATAGATTTACCGTCCTAGCGAAGAAGAGGGCGGTGTTTGATGATGGCGAATTGAATCGTTTGATAGCTGAAATTCGCTCAGATATAGGTGAATCAAAGAACCAATTAGATAATTTACAAAACCACTATGAACTAAAGCATAAGCATATGGAGAGCATTGTCGATACCTTGCACCGAAGGCTTGCTAATGTTACAACTAGTTTCAAGGCCACTCTCGAGATGAGATCTCGAAGCGTCCAGCAGCAAACAGCACGACATGAGATGTTTGCTGGCCCCAGCAATTCCAATCATACCTCTTTGGCACAAGTTGGTACGAGCAATTATGCGAGCAATGGTCCAGTATACATAGGCGCGCCCAATGATTACCGACAGCAGTATCAGCAGCAGACGCAACAGTTCCTCATGAACGATCAGAGTGATCTTGCGGAACGAGTCGACAAGATGCAATTGATAGAATCCACCATAGTTGAATTGAGCACCGTCTTTAACCAGTTGGCACATATGGTACAATCTCAAGGCGAGACCATTACAAGAATTGATATGAACATTAGTGAGACGGCGGGAAATGTCGAATCAGCTCACGATGCATTACTTAGGTATTTTGCCTCCATTAATAGTAATAGGTGGCTCATATTGAAAGTTTTTGGGGTTCTATTCTTCTTCTTTGTAATATTTGTTATGTTTGCAACGTAATTAAATGACCACAGCTTTTTTAAGTGACTACCGAGTTTTGTTACAGTAGTGTCATGGGTTTTCAGTGAGTCCTCTTTATTCGTTGGCGCGTTAAGCGCAAGTCCCTTTTTAAACCAATCTAAAATAACAACACCAAAACAATCTAGAATTGGCCTGAATCTGTAGTGTTCTTTGCGGAAATTGTAATGGATACAAGTTCGCTGAATAGATTTTGATTTTCGCTCAAAGACGCACATAGAAGTCGTTGTGTTTCTTTGAGATTTTGAATCTCCTCCGCGAGATGCTCTTGATTATGGTTACATTCAGATATTTGATCCAAGGATAGTTGCGAGCTTGATCTCTTATTATTGAAGGTATTGTCGAATTCAGATTTGCTTTCTGATAAATTTGTCTTTTCCACCACACCCTTGAGATTCGACCCGGAAGAGCTTGTGCCATCAAGCTTAGCAGCATACATCAACTGATTTACTAAGGTCTGCCATTGTTGATGCTGACTCTCTATTGCACTATTGAGTTGCTCTATGACTCGATCGCGTCCTTTCATTAGTCGAGAAAGTTCATCGAAAAGACACCCAGATTGCACGAGAGCTACATGAGCGTCATTGTACCAATCATCCAATTTTTCAATTAATTCTGTCATTGCTTGGTGATTGTCTTCGTACAACAATCTGAGCAATTTCTTGCAATTAGTATCGACTCGCATCTTCTCGAGGTGGTGTAATTGGCTCTCATTGCCACCTAGAGATCTAGAAGATTTGTTTTTGTGTAAGAATAGCCAGCTATCTTTGATCCTAGAACAAAAATAGTCAGATCTAGCCCTTGCCGCAGAGATTCTTGCATGATAATAACCTGGTCCTGAGTTCCAACGATCTGCTAGGCCATCAACCCTCTTGCTTATGTCTATCATTTTCGGTAATAACTCTTTCCATGTCTTCTCCAGTTTCTCAACGAAAGATGATCGTAGCTCGTGAATCTCAGTATTGGCCTTCATGATTGCGCTTGGATCAATTTTGTTAACGCATTTAGACAGGTTGAATGTTGTGCCGGATGTGTACTCGATCTGATCCCTAAGAGATTCTATCAAATGAGAGCATGATTCGCGTTTTTCGTTCAACAACTTAACATTACTCTCGATTAATGACATAACTTGCTGAGGCACTTGATTTATAAGATTGCAGTATAGTAGGCATTTGACAGCATTCCTTTGGATACAGTAGGCGATTGAGGCGCAAGCTTTACTCTGTTGAGCGTCATGTTCTCCAGTACTAGTGCCTGCTGGGTTGAGTATTTCTGGAAACTTGAACTGGTTTGAGGATAGATGATTGCTAGCTTTGATACTTGTTGCTTTGCTATTGAGTAGAATGATTGGATTGTCCATAGTCGTATGGATAATAGGCTCATCGTCCATGAGCTCTCTCTTGTTATATATCATAAGTTGATTGGCGACTGGGATTTGTGCCGTTTCTTTGCCGGCTAGACGACCCTTGAGGTGAGTAATCTTTTCACTTGACTGGATGTAGAAAGTGTAGTCGGAAACGTTGTTGACACAAAATACATGGACTGCTTTGTGACTTAGGACGTGCGTAACGGCTTGAAAGTACTGATCGAAGGTCCACATGTTCTTCGGATTGTACTCGAGAAGACCAGCTAAGAGAGGTGTTATTTTGTCTTGGAGGGACGGACTTAATAAGCAGGTTTTTGGTAGATTTGCGTTCCATTCAATATCACCATTGTCTGAGTGTTGAATGCCCGATATAATACCTTGTTGCTTCTCCGTAGTGATTCTGTGCATCATTTCTTTGTTCTTTCGGCCGCCAAAAGGTCGGAATGGTAAAGAGCCTGTAGCTATATGGAACAATGTCACACCGATACTCCATAGGTCAACCTTGGCACTAAACGATTTGGCTGCGGGCTTCCTGAGGACAGCTCTTGCGTACAGTTCAGGGTGTAGATATTCCTCTGTGCCATACAATGACATAAACTGTTGGTCTTCTTCGAGTTCTCGAGCGGCGCCAAAGTCTGTCAGCTTGTAAATCGACTGACCATCTTCTGAAAGAAACTTCATGATATTGCCCGGCTTCAGATCGCGATGTATGATATTCATATCTCTTAGATGCTTCATCCCAGCAGCCAAATGTTTGAGCACGAGTAGAAATTCACTTTCCTCAAGGCCGAAACTGTTAGCTGGATCATCGAGAATATTGAATAAACTACCACCTGTGCAAAGTTCCATAATGAGGACCTTATGCTGGCTCTCGCTCTCCTCTTCGATGGCCAGCAACTTGACTATATTTTCATGGTTCACTTTGCTCAAGACTTCATATTCTCGACGCTGAACTTCATAGGGTCTCATGTGACTCAAGTGATTGAAGGATTTCACAGCAACCACCTCCCCAGTGTGCTTATTCATACCCTGGTACACACTACCTGTGGCGCCCTTACCCAGTACAGCGCCAGTATTCCAAATGTAATTGGCGGAGCTTCGCAAATTCCTATCTACCAAGGCCATGTTTGCTTAGAGGGCTAAGCAAAATTTTTGAAAATAATACTAATTATATATCATGACGGCAATTTTTTCTTCAACCTAACCAAGGCATCTTGGTGATAATATTGCACTAGGTGTTTATTAGTGAAGCCGCGCGAGAAAACTTGTTGAGGAAAGGATGATTATAATTTCGAAAAACCCCCTTGTTTCATCGCCTGGCGTACCTCTCGGCTCCTCGAACTGGTTCTTGAGAAAGCCATGAAGTTGGTCTAGGACGCATTTTGAATTACGTGCGCTTAGCAAATGCTCAGATGAGGAGCAAGCTTCTTCCTTGAGATGATTGTTTCTGCTCTTCGTCAATGTCGGTGGAGATTCTCGAATCTTTGAATTGTCGTGTCGATGCGACACTAGTGCCCGATACTTCGTGAATAAGGATGAGGGTAAATGATGCAATATATCAAGTAGAATTTCTAATTTCAACTATCTCTGTGAATGGATCCGAGAACGAATACAATCGGTTGATAATTTTCCTATTTACGCGCTAGTCATTCAACGCATGCGTAGCAATCATTGGGACTCTGCAATGCATTGTGTGCGGATTGTGTGCCGAATTTTGAGAATTTTGCCTTTGTGAATAGTAGCAGTGTTAGACTAAACCTTCCTTACGTTTAGCCATCTTGTATTACAGTCGGCGTTCTATCCCTTTATCATTATCACCCATTTAAACAAAACTTTCTGTTTCAAAACACCCCTCTTACAACAAAGGCTTCAAACTGGATTTCGAAATGAACAGATACACCAACGGGATGAATGATGCCATGGCTATGGGATACCAACAAAGGCCCCAGCGCGACCACGAACCGTTGAGTAAGACCAACGTCTTCATTCGTGGCTTAAGTGCGACGACAAACGATGATGATCTCTTCAACATGTGTAGCAAGTATGGGGCTATCGTTTCATCAAAATCTATTACTGATCGAATGACCAATGAATGTAAAGGCTATGGTTTCGTGAATTTCGAAAATCCGAACGATGCCGCGGTGGCCGTTCGAGAACTAACCAACTGTGGCTACCAAGCTAGGATGTCGAAAGAAAACATGGGCAGGTCTGACCGTTCTTTCGGTCGCCGTTCTCCACCGGAGTTCAGACGGAATGGTGGCGGAAATCCTCGTTACAACGGTAGTGGTGGGAGTAGCAGTGGCGGTAGCGGTGGTGGTTTACGCCAACTTAGCAAGACCAATCTCTATCTACGCGGCTTAGACGCTGCCACCTCCGATGATGATCTGCATCAATTATGCACTCGGTAAGTGTTACATCTGCAAATCACTGCAATGATTGACTAACAAGTTCCACTCTTGGATCTCGTTCTTTTGCTCGACTCTATTTTGACAACCATCTTACTTCACGGTCTTTTAGTTACGGGAACATTTTATCAGCAAAGGCGATTGTTGATCGCGCAACGAACGAGTGCAAAGGTAAGTCATCCATGAGCTACGTGTCACTCTCGCAAGCAAAAAGTAACTAACATTGTATCAATCGATTGTCATAGGTTACGGGTTTGTTAACTTCGATTCGCCATATTCTGCAGAGCAGGCTGTTATTGACTTACAAAACAAAGGCTACCAGGTTCAGATGTCCCGTGAGAACCGAGCACCAAGACAAGCAATTTTAGCTGGCACGCCGTCCTGGCAATGAGCCTGGGTCGATCGAATTCTGGCACCCATACATCATCGCACCAGCTTCGGATTCGAGACTGTGCGCCTAAAGTTTCAACAGACATGATTATAACCACATCTGAGTATAGCCTATTAACCAGCTCCAAACGAAAACGTGAAGATAGCAGCAACAAGCATTCTAAATGTTATCCCTCACCTATACTCATTGATCGAATTCATATTATCACCAATTAAGAATAATTCAGGATTCGGCTATTAAATTTAATACATAAAAATATTCGCGTATTCACCCACTCTCTAAACTAACAGCAGGCAAACAGCAATTCATTCATCAGCTAGAAGGAGAGCCACATACTTACAGACTGGTTGCATAATGATCAGTCATTAATTGCAAATATGATATATACCAAGATCGCACCGGATATCAAGCATGTATCTAGATCACTTGCTCGGCGTAGCTACAAGGAGACCTCCTATCTACATCCACTCAAAAAGTTTAAAACAAAAATCGTAATGTAAAAGTTATGGAACACCATATATGAAAGAGTATATTGCAACCCTATTATATATCAAGATTGTTTAAGCTTATTGACTACATATTGATCATGTTACGCAAGAGGATTCAAAATTATTGTAACTAAATGGACACATTATTTTAAGTCATTTTCTATCATTAAACATGCAGTCTTTACAATGGATCTACCCGTGGCAGAATCGCCTTCATCTGATCCATGGTGTCTTTTTGCACCTACATCAACTCAACTCGCATCATGCAAGGTTAGAGTGAGACTTGAAGGAGTGAGTTGGAGATCTGGAGGACTCCCCATTGCAGAGCTTCGAGGAAGCAGGGTGTTCATGTAGATCTGTCCAGCAGGATTTTTCCGAACTGTCCTACCCAATCGCTGGGTGTGTGATGTCTGCCTCGACTCGGAATCAACGACCGAGCAAACGAATATCCGATCTGTGAGTTTGTGGAGAAGCGCTATGGGAATCAGAGTGATGTCTCACGTGACTAGCAAGTAGCAGTCCACTCATCGTTCGGTCGTTGGTGCACGTCTGCATCCGATTGATTGTCTAGGACTGCAAATTGCAATAGAGTCCAAGACAACCATTCGAATCGCTCTCTATCAATCTCTTTCCAACCATGGGCGAAAATGGTGCTCGTCCTGGTTATACCCGGTCTGGAAAGAGCTTGAAAGCCGTCCGGAGATATTATGCTTTGAAAGATGCTAGCAGGAAGCGAAAGACTCCAGAGCACAACGAAGACGAGGATGATCAGCGGAGAGAAGAGCGAACGATGTCAAGGCGCCGACGATCGCCGGATAGCGACAAGTTGTCGAAACGGATCGCCGCTGAATTGAGGGTGCAACAGGAAGCAAATGAAAAAAGAACCCGCTTTCAAGAGCCCCCATCAAATAGTCCTACAGAGAGATCGAGTCTCCCATCAATCGCGCGACAGCGAGATACTGGTCCGGTTTTTGTTGCAGCGCCTGATAAAGGTGAGAAAGTTGAAAAATCGGCCAAGTCTGCAAAGTCCAGTAAAAGCTTCAAATCGGTCAAGAGCCCGCGAGAGGTTATCCAAATAATGGAGCAGCAAAACCCAGTACATAACTTCAGCGCTTCAGCAGTCGGTTGTCTAGTCACTTGTTTTGTCCTAGCGCTCGTGTATATAATCACTTGGGTGTTTATGATTATGCTTTCCAAGTGGAGAAAAGAACCATTGAGCCAAGCGGCCATTAACTATTCCTCGATAAGATCTATAAGATGGCTTGCGATCACATCCATACTAGTTATATTTGTGATTCCCTATTGGCTATTCGAGAAGCATCAATTTAGACACGCTGTAGTAAACTTGCTACTCATGGTCGTAAGTACGATCAGCCTTCTGGCGCATCTAGTCTATATGAACATGATTGAGGAATCGCCAGATTCGAAACGCGTCCACTACCTAGGCGACCGGAATTCATTGAATATTCTACTACCGGTAACTTTTCTTGTATTTCACTTAATAGCAGTGAGCTTAATGCTCAAGCATCTCATGAGTTTAATAAGCAAACAAATTGAGGAAAGGTCACTTGGTAAGGGTCGGGAATCCCAGCAGATGAGTTTGTTTTTAGCCCCTTGATCAAATCAATATGGTGAAAGCACATGGCAGACAGAAGCAGACGCAATGAACACATGGCAACCAACAGACTCCACCGGACAGTTTTGCTTGCTCGTATGCAATGTAGTATTGCCTTCGCCAGCTTAGAATTAACTTTAACGATCCAATCATGGACGAATCATCAGAAATGTTCCCGGTTCTCAGCTTGGCCAAGGTCAAGAAGCCAACTGAGACTGACCGAAGGCTTCCATCATGGTTGTCGCACCCAACTCAATTTCCCGCAGTCAATCTGGTCGAATCAGGTCAAGATATTGATGAACTCAGCGATTACATCGATGATGAACTTAGGAATCACCTGAAGAAAACCATGCTCATCGAGAGGATGTTCCCTGTTCAGAGGTGCTTAATACCGAGCCTAAGCAAACAATTCAGATCCAGGCCATACCGACGGCCCAACGATATCTGCGTTTCCTCGCCTACAGGTTCCGGCAAAACCCTCGGTTTCGCAATACCCATCGTTAGTTACCTGAAACGAACTCTATCCAAATCGTTGAGAGCTTTGATAGTACTCCCAAGCCGCGATCTAGCTCGCCAAGTTTTTAAAACAGTTGAGCAATTGTGCACTCCAACCCTTTTAAACTGTGCCCTCGCCGATGGGACCCATAATGATGCAGCATTCTTCAAAAGTAAAAACAGGTGCGATGAAGATTCAAAATCTAAGCAATGTCTCATGTTTGACCAACTTTATAGTGACAGCACTAGCGAGGAAGAATTTACTAGCTTGATAGATATACTTGTGGCAACTCCAGGTGTCTTGGTTGATCTCATTCATAACTCTCCAGGTTTCTCACTGAGGGATCTAGAGATCTTGGTCATCGATGAAGCCGACCGCCTCATGACCAGCCATAAACATGATTGGCTCAATACACTTGAACGTTCTATATTTTCGAATTTACCTAGCTGCCCTTGTGAGGATAACACGTCAACGACACCACTTGAGAGCCTTCATCACATAAAACGACAACGAACCAGCTTCTCTTCCATAAACGGTTGCGCTTTGGAGCACTCTTATGAATCCAAACCTCTGCATAAGTTACTATTCTCAGCCACTCTTTCAAGTGATCCACAAATTCTGATGCACATGAATCTATTCCAACCTAGGCTCTTCCTAGCAACCAGACCCTCCATCACCAGCACCAAGATTAGGCACAGTTTAGGTGGTAGTCAGACGAGTACACCTGTTAGTTCACCCGCTCCCAGCACCATTAACACGATCAATACTCGCAGTGAGCTCCTCACCAGTACAGCAATACCAGAGCAATTGGAAGAGAAGATGTTTATAACCGAGGCTAAGGAAAAGTTGTTTATCATGTGGTATCTCCTCCACGAACTTGGATATAAGAAAGTGATTTGTTTTACGAATCAACTACAAACAGCTGCCAGACTTTGCAAATTCATAAACGAGATCCAAGACGTTAGAGCTGTCGAATTCTCTTCACATTGCTCTACAGAGCAGAGGCTGAAGTTTCTTCAGGAATTCAGGAACGATCGAATTGATGTCTTGGTTAGCACGGACCTCATGGCTCGTGGAATGGATGTTGAAGGCGTAGAATTTGTGATTTCGTATGACATGCCCTCCAGTGAGATTTTCTATGTCCATCGAGTTGGTAGAACAGCGAGGGCAGGCAAGAAAGGTACGGCAATAACCCTTGTAGATACAAAACAGCTTGTTCAATTCAAAAAGATAGTGCAGTTAGCCCACAAAATGCCCAACTCCATGCGACTGAGTGATGTTGTTGAGGAGATGAAAGTGCCACAGAACATCAAGAAGAATCCCGAAAAGTATGATGTTTATAGCAATACTTTGGAGAATTATGAGGACAAAATAAGTGGCTCTGCAAGGAGGAATAGCAGACATTTTCGCAAGGCTAAATAAATCACCATTCCGTCATTCAATTGGTGTTACCACCTTGTATTTGAGTTAAATCTTTGTTTCTTGACTATCACATGGCATGAAGATGGCGACGATCCTAGACGAGACCACGCTTATGGTAGACCGTCCAGTGGTAAATAGAGACTACGAATGTGACGCTGTACATAATTAGTGCCATATAGCAGTTATTTGCTGCCATATCGTATTTGTGATCTTGCTCTGAATAAAAAGCATCGATGCCTAGGTGTTGATCGAATTCCTCGACAGGAATGTCCTCCACAAAAGCCAGACTCTTATAAGTTAGAAGTCCGCCCATTACTGCCAACATGATGATGGCCCATACGCTGACTAATGTACAAAATATAGATCGCTTAACTCCACAGAGTTTTGGTATTGTGGGCGCCATCACTTTGTGTCAATTTTGGTGTCTACTTATCTTAATAATACTTATCAACAGGTTGATTTGTTATCCCCTTCGTGTCCATCGAATGCTGAGCTCGAAATTAGAGAAATCAATAATGCCTCCGTGTTGTCACTCCTCTTTCCATTATTACGTGCTGTGCTTGTGCCATCTTAAATTCGCATGCTCAGATGCCTATTCTATGTGAGCGTTCGCCGCGAATTGCGTATTGTCACGAGAAAATCCCTATTTATTTTAGTCGTGAGTACATACTATATCGAGGCCAAGATAGGTTCCAGTCTAGCCTTCTCATGGTTCCTGACAAGGAAAACGGCTTTACAGGAGGCAGATTCCTACCGCCTGGATGGGAACAAGCTTACGACATGAACAGCAATAGATATTTTTATGTTGACCACAATACGAGGACGACAACCTGGTTGAACCCAAACGACCGTTGGACAAAGCCGAAGAGCGTAAGCGAATGCTATGGTGACCAACTCCCTTATGGATGGGAGATAATGAATGATCCAGTTATTGGTATCTACTTTACAGATCATGTCCAGCGTAGGAATCAGTGGAGTAATCCGGTAACTGATTGGCACAGGCATATGAGCCTACTAAACCAGCATCACTACAGCAACAGCCATCACATTTTATCCATGGAACGTTGTGATAATGATCTCGACGGCGACCACCAAACTGCTTCATCCTTGAATACGAAAAAGCCCGACACCTCATCCAGGGTATCTGATATTGAAAAATCAGCAACAAGTTTAAACAACTCTACCTCACTGGACACAGAGATAATAGATTCCACACAATCCATCAACAGCACAAGAGGTTCGCGCTACGATGCTAGTCTGCTCGACATAATGGACAACTGCTTTGGCCGCGAATCGAGCCAGAGTGTGGAGGTGTAGCAATTCTGTTAACATCAACTGGCATTACTCGATCGAAATTTGGTGGCGATGCCTGACTCGAGTTGCAAGCGTTTAAAACTAGACAACTCAATAGGAGAGAGAAGCTTAGTCGGTATAAAAATTTACACATGGAGCTCGTGAATGCTCATGATCAGAAATATCTGCCGAAAAGCCAGATGGCTTCTCTTCTCAACAACCCTAGCTCGAGCAAGACCAACCGCCCCTCTTCCCCAAGCAGTTGCCCCCGATTGTCAGATGAAGAGCGGTCCAATGACGATATTAGCATTCGTAAGAATCCTGATTACTACTCACAGCTAGCTGATTCCAATCTCCTTCAGGTAAATCCAACTCTTTGCAGCCACCCACAATATTAGACCACAGCTCTACTATAGACACCATATCATGTGATCATGAAAATCCTGAACTAGTAGAGTGCTTGTTGTTGCTCAAACTGTGTGATGTTGCTTTGAAACTACCTATCGACTCGAAGAGTCTGCAAAGATTTATCAACAAAGTGCGCGGTCTAGAAAAGATCACTCAATCCTTCGTTGAGAATCTTCTCCAGAAGTTTGCTCATCAGGAATTGATCACGATAGAGGAGCCCACAAGTTCGTCGATAAACGGGAGGAAGAAACTCACTAACCCTGGTTGCGTATTAGATTCGAGAGTTGACGATGACGAATATTGTATTTATGTTACCTCAGCTGATCATACAAGGTTGGTTGAATTTGACAAATCTTTCGGGTCAATCGATAATATGAGAGCTTTACTGATCGAGTCAAAGACAGATGATTCTACACAACACAACAATACGGGCGAATTTGAATTTTCTGGGAGTAAGACGCAATCCTCTGTGCCAGTCCAAGTGGTGAGAAGTTCGGACACGCGCTTGCGATTATTCGATCGCGACGATTGCACCTCAGAGTCCATTCCGCGTGCGGGATTATCAATCGATGACACGACTAGATCGAAAAAGATACGAACTCCAAATAGCAAGACGATAACAATAACAGATATCAGGAGACAGCGAGAATATGGTGAGGACCTAGAAAGTTTACTATCATTAGCATCCACTAGGGAGCAGGAGAGCAAGAAGCTGGGCGAAGAATTATTGGAGCTTCTCAGTAAACCAACCTTTCCAAGGGGTTGATCATATCACTTAGAGCTAGTCAATTCGAAGACCGTCGTTTAGATCGAATGAGAGAAAGCATACTCTGTGAGCATCCTAATAAACGATCATTCCCTCCGTCACATGAAACGCTGACTGACTGCCGGCGTCATGACGGCAACTGTACAGCCTTGAAAATGAATAAAAGCTATTTTCATGTCGGCAACCTGATATTTATTTTTGTACACGTATTGTTAATCCCTGTGTCAAATCTCCGTCTCCTCTCTCGTAGATCTGAATTGAAATAGCAAAGCGATTAGGGGAGAGCGCCTCTGTACCGATGCCACGTGGTTAATAATGGCCCCTCTCTCAAAGGACTCAATATTGACATCAACCCAGAAATCCGAGCTCCTTCGTTGTGCTTCGCGTGATTTTTTAATTGACGCTCGAACGTTAGTCTGTCCACTGGGTAGCCGTCCCAATGGTATGAGCCGCTATTATCAAATCAAGGTTAACTCACTCTTAGATGACGACGAGGACGATACTAAATACATCCTAAGGATCTCAAATTTCAACGTTCACTGCTATCGATGCGGGAGCCAGAAAAAGTTGCGGGTCAAGAAAAGGCGCCGACGTAATAAGCATCCATCTAGGAAATATTGTCGCTTCCTCAGATCCGTGTGTGAGGAATATTGTAATGTTTGTAAAGTTAGCAAACGCTATCACCTTAACGGTAGGCAATCGATACTTGTCAAGCGCTCGACATTGACCAATGTTCAACCAAGAAAGTTGGTCGACAAACAAATCATTCTAAATCCACCTGTCGTCAATCCCAAGAGCTCGATCAAAAAGCGAATCGTAAAACCAAAACCTGGGCCCAAACAATTGCACTCACAACCTAAATTCAGCTCTAGGCTAAGAGCGTTTTCCTGTTTACTCAAAGAATGAACAATTATATCTTATGCTCAGTATTGAGTCTAGGACTGGCAGGTAAAACCCTGCAACTATATCTTAAGAGGAAAAGAGAGCGGAGTCAGGAGAGAATAAACGAAGTTCTCTTTTTCCCCGACGACGAATTTCCTTGCGACCGGATTACCAAGAGTATGCTAATGCGTCCACCTTCACAGAGAGTTTGTTACAATCCTTCATGTAGGAAGCTCCATGGCAGAGATAACGAGCCGAACTCCTCCATGATAAGATTCTTGAGCTTCTTAGCGAACGCAAAGCGTCGAGTCGACTTATGCATCTATTTGTTCACTCAAAAAACTCTGGCCGACTTACTCCTAGATCTCCACAAATCAAATGTGATTGTCAGAATCATAACAGATGGAGACGAGGAAATGATTCGCAACAGTCAAGTTAGCCGCCTCCTCGCAGCTGGAATAGAAATCAAAACCAATAACTGCGGAAGTGGTGCGCTGATGCACCACAAGTTTGTGGTCATTGATGATCGTGTTCTCCTGTCGGGCAGCTTCAATTGGACCAATAAAGCTGTAGTTAGCAACTACGAGGCGGTTCTTGTCACAACATCTGAAGAGCTCGTCAAACCCTTCACGATCAAATTCAATGATCTCTGGAAGACATTCGTTCACATTGGTGCGAAGACAAAACTGATCAGGTAGCGATTACCGCGTGATAATAAATGTGCCTATCCTCTTTATTGTAGTAAGTTACGACCAATCCAACTAGAAATCGTTCCTTGCTTTTTCGGGGTCTACTGTAGACCGTCTGTTCAGGTTCATAGTTAAAACCTGCGATCTGACATACATAGCCTTGGTTTTTTCGATAAGTTGTTGATACGGCGATACGGCCTGGGTGCCCATTACAACGTGACCATGTTTTGAATCGATCTTGGCGTCCAATCGAGCGTTCCTGATCAAGTCCACGATCCATCGCTCTGCATCTTGTTCACTCAAGTTTAGCTTCTCTGAGAGTTTGGTGATTGATATACATTCGTGTATTTGGCAGAAAGTCTCGAAAATAAACAGCCTAGCGTTTTCTATGAAGTCACCAAGAGAGGTAACCAAGAAAAAGTCGTTGTTCAGGACTTCTTCGCACTCCCGAAGCTTACCTTGAGCGGCATCAAAATCGAAATTGACGCACAAGCATTCCACAAACTCAGTGATTGAATCCCGATAAGCATGTGATTCAGATTGGATGATACGAACTAAATCCTTCATATACTGGCGACGCTGCTTACTAACAATAACAGACACGGTTAGATACCTAAGAATATGGGGGCATAAGGTCTGCAGAGCATGTGTGTAGTACATTTGCTTTGAATTTTGCTTTTTTGCAAAGTTTGTCTCCAGGAACATCTCTGTAAGCTGATCACGACCCTGCGGGTGGTTGAAAAATATCAAGAGACCCCAGTGAATCAGCCAAGTGCGCTGCTGAAGAGTGACGAGAGAGTTTGTAGGTGACCCATCAATGTGGTTTTTCAACAGATTGAAGTCTTCGAGAGCGTTCTCCCAGTTGCTCATGAGGATATGGCAAGCCAATATTCCCCAAAAAACGGCTAAATAATGTTTGTCCGACTGCGAGGTGAACAGTCTTAGGATAGATAGATACTCTAGTGCTTTATCATATTTGCCGCATTCGTATTGAAACTTCGCAAGCTCGTACAGATGGTCAAGCATTTCTGACTTGAATCCATGCACCCTGAGGGACTCAATCAGGTCCCTGGTGTCGCGCGACTTCTCTAGCTTCTCATGCACCTCAGGCTCGCTGAACATATTGAGAAATGGTTGATTTGCCCTATCCAGACGCTCAAGTTTCTTGAATACATTATTTCTCTTTTGGATGAGGTCAGTGGGTGCATCCTGATCCGGGTAGATTACTTTGTGTATATCGATGGCATAATCTATCATGTTTGTCTTGCTAATGAGATGCAACTTGCTTTTGAGCATGTCAATCTCATCATAAATCTTTTTGTCAGATAGAAATTCGAGCGAGGGAATCAATAGATGTGGGTCTAAATATTGGCCCAGAATGGGTGTCAGGTCGTGTTCTGCCATTCTAGCGACAGATTTGGTTTCAGTTTCGATGTAGACAGACTCAAAATCGAAACGGTGAGCTTGGGTCAGATTAGTAACTGGAATATCCGAGAGTCAGGCCGCAGTTTTAGACCTTGTTCTGGCCTTACGGTGGAGAGTTGCGCTAATAATCGATGCACATGCCGGAAGGCTGAAGGTGGGCCGGCGCGTTCTTCTGCAGTGGGTAGTTTGGGGGGAAAGAAATGTGTTCTGGGCTTGTTCTGAATTTTATCCCCCGTGTTTTGTCTGTAGTTCGAGTCCTGTGAATCACTCGAGTTATTTATTAAAACGACCCTTAGATACCACCGATCCAACATTGGGAGAAACATCCCAGGCAACTGGCCGGCCACCTTTGATACTTTTGCCATCTGTGTAGATCTTGCAACCTATTGCTGTAGGAAAATGGGGAAAAAGACAACTGCCGAACGGCAAACTGTCGAGGATATCACCGATAACCCATGGAGGATACCCATACCCAAGTTTACAGAGGCAGATAATCCTACTGGCACGATTTATGAATCTACATTCTCATTACTGTTTCCGAAGTACCGGGAGGAGTATATCAAAGAATTCTATCCGCTGATAAAGAAATCCTTAGAAAGGGAGGGCGTTAAAGCTGAATTAGATTTAGCGAAAGGCTCAATGAGCGTTTCGACAACGAAGAAAACGTATGACCCATTTATAATAATCAAAGCTCGTGATATGGTAAGATTGATCGCAAGATCTGTACCCTACGAACAGGCTGTAAGAGTGCTGGAGGATGAGGTTTCCTCCGATATCATCAAAATCGGTAGCCTTGTAAGGAACAAAGATCGTTTTGTCAAGAGACGGCAAAGACTAGTCGGACCGAAGGGTACTACATTGAAATCACTTGAACTGCTAACTAATTGTTACATCCTCGTGCACGGACAAACTGTTTCCGCAATCGGTCCTCATAAAGGTCTGCAGCAGGTCCGTCGTGTAGTTGAGGATTGCATGAAAAATATTCATCCAGTTTACAATATCAAGTCACTGATGATCAAGCGGGAGCTCATGAAGGATGATAAACTCAGGAACGAGAGTTGGGATCGATTCCTTCCCAAAACCAAAATAAACCAGTCTAAGAGGAGAAAACCAAAGCATATCAAGCAAAAATCGGCGAAAGATTACACGCCTTTTCCACCTGCTATGTCATGATCGTCATCAATAAGAAAATATGACCTTTAGAACTTAGACACCAGTTTCTACTTTTGTTCTTCATTTACTTGATCTGATTAAAATGAAGCGCATATTCTATTGATTAACTTGTTTGTAAGCTATCCAACGGCCGTGTATTTAAAGGAGAAAGTGCAGTGAAGCCTCATGAGTATCAACTCGGTCTGGCTCGCCACGTTGATCGTCGCATGTTACCTGATAGTGGTCTGATGAAATGTGTTTGATGGAGGATGAAGATAGTCTATAGAAGAGTGCAATTACTCGATGTCGAACTTTTCGTTCTTGAGCGTTTTGTCCTGGAATATAACAGCCGATTGCCAATATTTAACACCCTCGATTCCATCCTTGATTGCTTGATCGGAGTAGTCTACGTTACCGTTGTTCGTCTGAGCCTCTTCATTGAGCGCTTCCATTGAGGCTTGAGTATTCTTGACTGCGTATTCTAGATTGATATCTACCCATTTGTTGAACTCGTCAAGCTCTGCATAATCAATAGTTTCCTCTTTTGTATCGCCTGCAGTCATAGTTGGCTTGATGGTGCCGGAAGAGATTTTTGGTACCGGTTTCTGGGCTGTGCCAGCGATTCTCCCCTCCTTCGCAAGCTTCAATCTAGCTTCATTCTGTGCCTGTAACCCTAACAATATCTTGGCCTTCAATTCACTGTTTTTGATGAGCAAGGTCTGAGCATCCTCATGGATTGCCTTGAGTTTCGGAAGGATAACTGACAGTTGAATCTGTTCGCAGGCGATTTCTCCAAGCTGGCTGCAAACTGCAACCAAACAAAGAAGAGCCAGGAAATAGGTGAAAGCCCTAATCATAATGGCGATTTCGCTAGGACAGATCGAAACCAAATAATAACCACGGATTGAAAGTTCTGGACCCCGTAACCCTCAAGTCCGTTAGGCTTGAATGCTTGGTTAGAACTATGACTTTCAATCTCCCATTGAAGAGCGAAATGATCTGTCATGTTCAGCTCTTTGAGAGCGATGCTTTAGCACTTCAAGAAATGCTAGCCACGAAGGTTTGCTGAGCAAGCAAAAATGGAAAATGTTTGCACGATTTTAAACGGCTGGAGAAATGATGACTAAGTCACCAGATGATTATCGTCACCATTGGCGGTTAAAAATGCCTAGTTCCCCGATCAAATCGCGTTTGTTTACACTAGAGTTGTATGACTACTGTGGCCTTACCACAGTAGTCATACAACTCGAAGTCTCACCTCGTCGGAACTCACGGCGCAATCTACGCGAAAGATCGCGCTAGGTTACTCTCGGCTGCACGCTCTAGCGCAAAATCATATAGCGGCGGATGTCATTGGGTGGCGAGCATCGGGCAGGGCATGATCGCATCGTACAGGGGCCCAAGCTGGGCCCAGTTTCAACTTCCAGCCTCGGGCCTCTTGCTCGAGGATGCGCCCTCGTCTCGTTATGCTGGCTTAAATTCGAAATTTATATCTTCTTGCACTGCAAAACTTATTTCCTCGAACTTCTTCGAGAGCGAAGTGTTAAAATTATATTCCATTCCTAATGGATGAAACGAAGAACAAATCCAACTAATAGAATCATGAAGATGAGCAAATTCGAGAATTTCAAGAGTTTTGTTTGGGATCCCCAAACGCGAAAATGTATGGGCAGAACTGGAGAGTCTTGGGCAAAATTGATTGCATTCTACATAACCTTATATACCTGCTTAGCAGCCATTTGGGCGATTTACTTTTACCTATTTCATCTAACTATAAGCGACAAATATCCGAAGTGGCAACTGGGCGAAAGTTTGATCGGAACAAATCCGGGCGTTGGCTTGAGACCTCAGAGCCCAAGGCAGCGGGTCGAGAGCGCGCTAATTTCGTTCAAGGGTGGTCAAGATGGTGACTATAAACACTGGGTGGACGATTTGAACGATTTTCTAAATTGTAAGTAGAGCTTAACAAACACAGTGGCCAGTTTGAAGCCTCAGAAGGGAGAGCTGCTCTGGCATACCAGATTCTCTGCTATGATTTCAAACTAACCAGGTTAAATTCATTTGAACGATAGCGGAAGATTCAACTAAAAACCAGACTGACCTGAAGCAAGACTGCAGTCCCAAGAGGGACGACTCGGATACTGAATCCTTTTGTCCCTTCGATAGGAGCTCAATCCCACCTGAATGTACAGCGGCTCAAAACTACTCTTTCCCACTAGGTAAACCGTGCATCCTGATCAAGTTGAATCGGGTAAGTTCCATTGAAGACAAACAGCCGTCTTATAACCAACTAAATGCGTGCTCGAACTAATCCCACGAGCTGTGGATCCTACGCATATTAGATCTACGGTTGGAGGCCTGAACCCTACGAGAGCCCGCCCGCAACTTACCCGAAGGAGAGTCAGTTTACGCCAGGCAACATCCAGATTACCTGCGAGGGCCAACATGATCCAGACAAGGAGCATCTCGGTCCGGTTAGCTACTTTCCCAGCGCTGGCATCGAAACGAAGTATTATCCTTTTCTGAATCAGCCAGGCTACCAGTCTCCCTTTGTCATGGTTCACTTTCTGAGCCCGAAGCCGAACACTCTCATTTACATCGAGTGCAAAGCTTGGGCCAAGAACGTAGAACATGATCGTTATAACAGGAAGGGGATGACTTCATTCGAGTTGTTCATCGAAAAGTCGACAGAGAACCCTGTCGCTCAATGAAGACCACTCGGCGGCTAAGCGTGCGTATCCAGCACATCGCTCACCTGTATCGAGTCGAGTCGAGTCGAGTCTACCTGTTACTCGTCGTTCACTTCTCACCACTTTGCACTCTTCCTCAGGCTGACGAGCGTTCAATGAAACACTTGTCAGCTGGAGACTTGAGCCGCTCGCGCTCCCCGACGAAAATAAAGTGTTGCTCCTCTAGAATTGGAAGTCCACTACAGTTCAAGCCTACGAAGAGTCTGCCTGTCTGTTTATCTCTCCCTCTGATTCAGTGTCGCCATTTCGCGGCTCGATAGACTGACTTGACATAGGGTGGTGCTCGCATTACTTTGGTTGGCATAGACTTGGCACTAAGCAATCAATCATTGATGTTAAGGACCTATTTCATATTGAATCCTCTAAATCATTTTCGATACCAAATCGGTTCTATCTGTTCTTGGCTTCTCGGACTTGGTTCGATTCTCAGTTGCCTGAAGTGAAATGGACATTCGTAGAGACCACCAAAGAATGGACTCAAGCTCAGCCTTTTCACCAACGAACGAACGTCCACGTGGATCCAAAAAGCGGCAGGTTAACACTTCTGAACTGTGACTAGCGAACACTTGTGACAAGCCAATCTCATCACATTACATCAGCTCCACATGCTATAAACATGGGCCTCTCTACGAAACTATCAGGGTTCCCTTGAAACACAGTCAACCAAGATCATCGATATTATGGTTCCCTCCGATGAATCGCCCGAGCTCACTGCGGAGGATCGAGAGAAACTCGCAGCACCGCCTTCTATTGACAGCTTTCAACGAGAGAGATTGAGCAGGGACGCCAAGAAGAATTGGGACCTATTCTACAAGAGAAATGGCGATAGATTCTTCAAGAACCGACACTGGACAAAACTCGAATTTCCCGAACTCTTCGAGCTCTCTGAACCGACAAGACTACTCGAGATTGGCTGCGGTTGTGGCGATTTCGCGTTGCCTCTGGTTGCACACTGTCAAGAACAATCATTACAGAATTGTTCCAAGGCTAGTTGTGATCTCTTCGTCTTTTGCTGTGATATCTCAGATAGAGCTATCGATATCTTGAAGAAAAATCGCCTGTACAAGGACAATCACCCCGCGAGAATCAAAGCCTTTTGCGCCGATTTGCTCTCGCAGGCGAGCGAAATTTTTACAGAAATAGATCATACTCCTGTCGACCTTGTTAGCCTCATCTTTATCCTTTCAGCTCTGGATCCAGATCAAATGCTAGTCGCCATTAGAAACATCTATTCATTGCTGAGACCGGGCGGGTTAGTGATATTTCGAGACTACGCGATCTACGATAAAGCCATGCTCAGATTTAGTGCAAGCTCCAAAATTTGCGACCAATTTTATGTTCGTCAAGACGGAACTCGAGCCTACTTCTTTTCCAAGCAACAATTAGTCAATCTCTTCGAAAGTCATAACTTTAGCTGCAAATCGATCGACTACGTCCGCCGGCAGACGGTCAATCATGCAACACATGATAAACACTCTAGAATCTTTCTCCAAGCTAAATTTGAGAGGGGAACTTGACCGACTGACCCCTCAGGTTCACTAACTTGTGATATACAACGGTATCCACCGCTAATCAATTTATCAATTCGGTAATGGACGACAACACTGACCTCATCGAGTCGGGCTTCATTTGATTTGTGTTATCCAAAGCCAAGCAGTCAAAGTGAAACAGGAAAGAGATATTCCTGTCTACATTGATGCCAAACGTATCCACTGCAGATAGAACAAGGCAGCTGTGTTAATTACAACAAGAGGTAAATCACAGTGTGCTCTGAAATCAGAGAGAAATCATGCCTACAGCTCGATCGGCATAGATTGACATGAATCTTATATGTAATCGCCCAACTGTATTCTAGTTTGAACTTGTTGGCTCATCATCATACAGATCGAAACTGCGCTCGAACCTACCCACCGAAGTCGATTCATCCTTCTACACTTCCTGACGCATTTTTCATGCGCCCCCTTCAAAACACTGGAGCTAACCCCTTTCTCCTCCAACTCTCTATCGGATCAATACGAACCAAAGTCGGCTTTTTGTATATTCTAACGCCCTAGCAAATGCACTCCCCTTCCACTTGTGATCCCTCTCTCTCTCTCTCTCTCTCTCTCTCTCTCTCTCTCTCTCTCTCTCTCTCTCTCTTGACACTGATGGTTGCAAGCCAGCTCTGATGATGACGCGCCTTGTGTTTAAGGGCCACGCCATGGTCATTATGCCCATCGCTATGATCCGACGAGATCCCATAGGCAAGGTCTCTCGCAGATCCTGTACACGCTCGACTCTTGTCTCTCCGTTCGAGTTGATCTCGAGATCTCATTTGTCTACTGTTGTGCCAAGTTCCAATCAGAAGCTTGCGGCTAGATCATAGAATGCGACCATGGGCTATTTTTGGTGTCGGACGAGTTGCGTGCATTTCTATTGTACCAGCGAGGAAATCTCATTCTGGAGGGATGAGTGTCAGTGAGGACGAGGGGATTGACTCATGGGGAATCTGCTGGTGAGTCCCCTTGATTTTGGCCCGCTAGATCCTTGGTTTAGGTTTGGTCTAGCGTATACGTTCACATTAACACTTCCATCCAGATAAAGCTGGCTCTCCATTGAGTTGAACCGAGACGAAATTCCCCTTTTAATCAAAAGCGGATTGCTATCAAACTAACTATACTCGGAAGTCTCACTGCGAAAGACAATCACGATTAAGTCCGGCGCACAAATAAAGAGGTGCGAACTTACTGCATTCGTGACTTCCAAGTGCTTCGAGGCTTGGGGCCGTCGACGAGGAGCTGCAATGGAGGGAGTCACTCAATTCGAGTTATCCATCTAAAGGTCGACGAAAAAACTTGGCCACACAATGAGGAGCGCGTTCAACACATCGCTCACCTGTATCGAGTCGAGTCGAGTCGAGTCTACCTGTTACTCGTCGTTCACTTCTCACCACTTTGCACTCTTCCTCAGGCTGACGAGCGTTCAATGAAACACTTGTCAGCTGGAGACTTGAGCCGCTCGCGCTCCCCGACGAAAATAAAGTGTTGCTCCTCTAGAATTGGAAGTCCACTACAGTTCAAGCCTACGAAGAGTCTGCCTGTCTGTTTATCTCTCCCTCTGATTCAGTGTCGCCATTTCGCGGCTCGATAGACTGACTTGACATAGGGTGGTGCTCGCACTACTTTGGTAGGAGCAACTTGCACGGCTAAAAAGCGGGTTAAAAGCTGATAGCAAGAGGTGACTCTGCAGCAAAGGCCGAGCGAGCAGCAAAAGGCGCAATCTCAACCTGAAGCCTTGAGCAGCCCTACGTCATCAAGCTCGCGATCTTGAAGGCAGATTTCGCGCAGCGCCAGGACCAAATCTCTGTTCCTCATGGCTGCGAAGCTCAAAACCAAAAATAAATATCAGCTCCTATCTCGCACTCCAATTCAAGTGCATGTTTACATCAGTTTTCTCCCATTCAACAGCGGTTCCGGTAATCTCCCTCGGCCGACTCAAGGAGCCGGCAAACTAACACATTCAGCGGCTTCCGAGAGCCTCGATCCACGGATATCGATACTTAACTAGACCCGCTTACAAGAAACTGTAAGTTCTGCTCAGATTTTTCTTTGTTGTTTTTCTGTCGGCACTGGAGAAGGTAAAACGGCTCTCCAGTGGCAAATCTGCCCAATCCTCTCCATCTCGTTCCGCTGACTGCGATCCAAGTTGGCTTCGCCGCACAAATGCAGATTCATGAGGTCAGTGGCCGCAAGACTCTCGCAGTGACTTGAGAGTTCTCACTCGGTTACACTGTAACCGTAGGAGCTACCTTTAGTGGTAGAAACCAAGAAGAAACATTTTAGGACAAAAAAGAGCCCAAGCAACACAAAAAATATCAACTTACCAAGACTCAACCTTTGACGACCAACCTAGAATGTCAATGAACAATCTGACCAAGAGAAACTTATTCGAGCTCAAGAATGACTACGCACAACTTGTTGAGGCTCAGTCGCCTGAGCCTCCGGAATTTGAAAACGACGCCAAGCTCGAGCCAGCAGGCGAGCAAGCTAATGCTTCTTCGGCCGTAGTTGTGGACCTTCCGCCAAGTGGGAGGCACGTTAAAGAGATCGAGGACAGAGCGAGGAGGTCTCAGGGCCCAAATCGAAAATGGTCACAGACAAGCAGCCAAGTGTCGACCTCTTTTATTTCCAGCTCAGGTAGCCAATCACATGAATCTACAAGTGGCGCCCAGACTTCAAATAGGGCAACATGCCTCAACAAGACCATTTCTCAATCGATGCTCGAACTCGACCAATCCGCTCGCCTCGACAAGTTCGAGGTTTCGTGGAGGAATCTTAGTTTTAGTCACCAGCCTGGATTCGTTGCAAGATTCAGTAAGAAGCCAACGCATGTTTTGAACGACATTTCCGGCTCTATCGTCTCCAATCAGTTAGTTGCAGTCATCGGACCAAGTGGCTGCGGCAAGACTACCCTGTTGCAGTTCTTAGCTGGCAGTAATCCAAATCATCGTGACAAATTACGTATCGTTGGACTCGATGAACCGAAAGTAGCATTCATAGGCCAAGGAGACTGCCTTTTGCCTGGTTTAACAGCCAGAGAGACGCTAATTTATGCTTCGCGTTTGCAAAACAGTCAGAGAGGCTTCAATCACTATGAGCACACCAAGCCCATTCTCGATGAACTCGGCTTATCAGACTGCTCAGATAGGAGTGTCACCAAACTATCTGGTGGTCAGGCAAAACGAGTAACAATCGCACAAGAACTCCTTTACCCAACGAATCTGCTTATCCTTGACGAGGTAACCTCAGGTTTAGACGCCTCAACCTCCTACTCCATAGTTAAGCTCCTTAAACAACTGGTCTCAAACAAGAGCTATCCAATGTCTATCGTCATGTCGATCCATCAGCCGTCTGCCAAATTGTTCGCTGTATTTGATCAGGTATACGTAATGAGCGAGGGCTGTTGTCTGTACGATGGAAGTTGCTCGGTTGATGTTATCAATTCATACCTTGGACGTTTCAATCTTGAGTGCCCGAAGTTCCACAACATGGCCGACTTTCTTATCGAAATCGCGAGTAACGATATCAACGCCGATGCGTTCGTCAAAGAACGAATGGTTCAGTTCCAAAGAAAGCAGAGCTCAATGCAAGATCAAGCCAACGATAGAATTACCTCCGAATTGTATACAAGTTCAGGGACGATGGAAGAAAGAGATGCCAAGTTCATACTGGACGACAGATCCCAGAACGTATCCATGCTTATGAATAATAACCTTTATGAAGCTATCCTTAGGGCTCGAAATAGGAGAGAACGACCAATTTTTAAGCACATTTGGGTCCATCTATGTAGATCTTTGTTGCGAATACGGCGAAGCTATATTTTAACATACTTGCAATTAGTTACATATATTGTGTTAGGACTTCAACTAGCAACTTTCTACGGCCCGAGTATTGGATCTCTGAGCGGTTGTCCGCGCCTCCCAATGAGTTTCATGGCTTTTACCCTGTCAAACGAAACGGATGATAGCTCTGTCCTGGAGATGAGAAGGATTCAAGAAAACATGAATTTCCTCTTGGTTGCCATCATGACAGCAACATTTGCAGCCCTCGAAATAACCGTCATTACGTTTCCCTTGGAAGCTAAGACGGTGAATCGCGAATGGCGAAATGGCTGGTATAGAGTGTCCAGTTACTTCATGGGACGCTCATTAGCCGATCTACCCTTTCAACTGTCGTTTGTGGTGGTCTTTTGTGTGGTTATTTACACTCTGACAGACCAAATCGGCTTCATGACCTGGCGCTTCTTTGTCTTTGTAGCAATTATAATCATGACAGCGCTAGTTGCTCAAACAGTTGGATTCATATTTGGTGCCATGTTCATGGACAATCTACCGGCTGCTGTCTTCATAGCTCCACTGTGCATCTTTCCAGCTCTCCTGTTTTCGGGCTTCTTCTCTCGTGTATCACAGGTGCCGTTGTTATACAAGCCCATGACCTACCTATCTCACTTCAGATATGCCTTCGATGCTCTACTAGTTACATTGTACGGCTACGAAAGGTGTGATTGCGATCAAGCTGTTCTGGATTCATACCACGAGAGTAGGAACAATCAAACTGGAGCTATCAAGAATATGTTCAAGACTTTGTTCGGTATGACAGACTGTGTGGTGGGAGCAAATCCAGAGGAAAACAGCATAGAAGACTTGCATACAAGTGGACTTCCTAACTCAGTGATTAACTCTACCACAACAAATTCGCCCAGAATATCATCAATAACGACGAGTAGCTATGTGGAGGACGCTATAGTTGAGGGTTTGTTCCAACAGATGAAGAACTCAACTGAGCCATCACCTCATGAGGGCGACGCCATGGATAGGATTGCTTTCAGATTTTCCAACAGGATAACCTCAATGCTCAATTCACAATCAAATTTCGGACACCAAGCTCCAACGCAATGTAAAGATTTTAACCCTTATTTGATGACAGAGTTTGATTTGCACAACGAAGATCTCATGTTTGGGCTCTTGATGCTCTTAGTCTTTGTTATTCTGTCTCGACTATTATGCAATGCAATCCTAGCTTTCACAATATCAACACGCAGTGCTTGAGACATAACAATGTGTAATAGCATCCAAATTAGACTAAACAATTGACAACACTCATGATATCACATTATTGTAAGACATTCTAACTTGTAGGTTGCTCGATGAATCTACATAGCTCTTTGGCACCTTTAGCGCCCATATTTTCATAAAATTGCATGAGTTGGCAAAAATATGATGGATCCTTGATTTCGGATTTGATGTATTCTTGGTTGCATACTGACTCTAATCTTTTCAATATACTATTTATAGTAGTGAGAGAAGATCCGAATAGTTGCAACAAAGCGAGCAATTGACTTGGATTTGCATTCCGAAGACCAAACTCGACAAAGATGTAGTCGGCCGATAGGACAAGCCTCTGGCGGAGAACGTTTGGTAGATTGTAGGCCAAGGTTAGATCAGGATCCTCGTAGATGGGAGCCACTAATGAGATTCTATCTGAAACAATCCAGTAGCTCAGAAGTTCCTCGAACTCTATTAGAGAGTCAGCTTTGGCATCCTCCATTGCAAATAGGATAAAAATTGCTTCGACAGTGGTCTTTCTGACTGAGACGACCTTCGCACATTTTGATAGCTTGACATAGACTCGTCCGTCATCCGTTTCTTCGTTCTGTTCCTCTTTCTTTTGTGGCTCTGGGCTCGCCGGCGTTTCGATATTGATCGTAGCCTCTGACATCTTAACCTCGGGTTTGACCTCCCTCTTGAAATTACCGAAAGTATTGAACTTTTCATCTTCTTCTGTCTTTTCTACTTTTACAACAACCTTTGAAAACTGTTCCTCGCCTACCTTCTCTGGTGCTTGCTCCGGTTGTTCGGTCTCCATCTTCGTTGTGCTTGTTTCTTTATCCTGAGCTGCATGCTCGAGATTAGATAATAACTTAATGTAAATTTTGAGTATCATTCGTTTGATTATCACCCCTGAAGTCTCATTATCGAGCATGCTATTGAAGGACAACGGTCGATTAATAATGAACTTGCTTATGTCGTCCGCCAAACCTTCAATATCGGTGTCGTGTTTTATCAAAAACCTCAGGTATGCCACAAACAATTCGCAGTTTGTTTCAGAGTGCAATAAACTTCTAACACTAGCGCAAAGGTCTGAGGGAACTGAGCCATAGATTTCGTAGTTTTCATCTAGATATAGAAGCCAGTGTTGGCGCATTTCTATGAGGGTTGTGATAGTCTGTTTATCGTTCTGACATTTCATACAGACAGTTGCCATGAGATGCTGGATCATATCTGCCGCCTTCTGGCTTGATCCAAGCCATTGTTCAACCTTGTGCAAAACTATGGCTCTAACTTCGGCACCATCGCAACAGGCCAACAAGATATTTGCAGCCAAAACAGGCAGCACTATGTCGTTCTTTCCTTTGATACTTGCGGGCCCATTGTCTCGCCTCAGCAGAGACTTGAGTACCTCCTTAATGGCGCTTGATTGGGCGAAAACCTTTGGCTTGATTCGAGCAAGGTAAGTTAGACTAATACAGGTGGTTTGGTCGGGTTTGAAGCGTGACATTTTGAGTTGCTTGATTGCATTTGTGACAAGCATATCAACTCGTTCCTGGTTCTTCTTTTCGTGCGCCTCTAGAACTGACTGCACCAGATCAGTTTGGGCCTTTTGTATCTTTTTATCTAATTCCGCCATGACGATTTGATGGCATTTCGTTTAGCCGGCTGAAAAATAATTTCTATTTTGTCGGATTCGCTACCTATGAGGCCGCGGCGCGAGCAGCTTCGTTTGTTTTGCTTGCGCACAACGTGCTTAATCCGACTGGTTAACCTCCAACATAGTCCGGCTAAATTCGGCCTCTACCTCGGGCAAGCTTCTCTTTAGCCTCGTGCCAGACGACTTAGATTCAGTGGACTTAAGTAGGTTAGCACCGCCTACACGTCAGGGTTTCGCTCGCCTCATGGGACGACGTCAACCTGCTCTCTCGATGCTCGTGGCCAAACTCGAATGATGCTTGCTTGAACATCCTCAGATCAACGCCATCAACGGCAAACTACCGCAAACAAAAGCTCATTGTCCTGGCTACCGGGTTCATCGCGAGAAAAGTCTTCAAGACTGTACATCAGAGCTCCAACCTGGCTCGTATCTCACCAGACGGCGCCCCAACGGTGGGCTAGCCGAGAGTCGTCACTGAGTTTGCGTATCAATTTTCTCCCATTTCCTCGCAGTCCAAGTCCAGCGCTCCACTCGAACTCAGTCGCCATCTCACCCCAGATCCACCAAATCCAATTGCCACAAGTGATGGAAATCTGGCCGCCAAGTCCGCAAGAAGCCATTAAGACTTTAACTGCCAGCAAATGCGTTACATCGAGATCGAGATCGAGATCCAGACCCAGACAGAGAGAGGGACGGACGGTGGACAGGAAGCGAGCAGGGGTTGCATTCAAACTGATCAATTTGGGCGAGTTTTGAGAGTCTTCGTAGAGGATAGAGGGGAGGAGTATGCTTGAATCTGGGTGCTTTTTGGTCTCTTGGATCGAGCGAACAACTGGCCCAAAGTTGAGCTGCAAGCCGGGTGCAGGCATAAAGTGAGTGGACAAACATTGTTGGCAGTAAAATGTGAGCAGAATATCAGACAGGGGTTCCGTTGTCGCCAATACTGCGTCTTTAAATGGAGTTTACTTGCTTGAGAGGAGAGGGGAACAAGATGTTTTGCTTGGATAGGGTTCAGGAATGGAGCGAGGAACAGGAGCAGAGAGAGAGAGAGAGAGCGAGAGGGAGAAACAAGAGCGACAGGCGACGTTGGGGCCCAGATTAACTCTCTGATCCAGGGGCCGTTCAGGTGCGCGCAGGTGGTTTGCGTGTGATTTGCGGATTGTTCCAGCCAGCGGCCAGGTTACTTGTGTGATAGCAATACAGGCAAATACGAGTGGACAAGTGCTTTTCGCCGCCTCCAGGAGGAATTGTTATCGTGTTCAAGGTTTCACACGATCCCATGGAGGCAGAGTTGGCCCGTTTGGATTGCGTGGGTTTTGAATTGAGTTAGAATTTGAGCAATGATTAGAGCGCAAGCATCACCGTTTGCTGTCAGAATGAAACCGAGATGGCAGCCATCCTTGGTTGGACTAGTGCTGCTAACTCTAACACTGCTTGCGTTGAAAGTGGGCGAAATGGTCCAAGTGAAGGCCGGCGACCGCGAGCAAGCGGCCGAGGACAGTTATCATCACGCAATTGCGTTCAAGAGCAAGATATTGGATGGGAGCGAGGCGAAAGGTAACTACCAACTCACTGGCTCCCAATCAGACGCTCGCTTCCTGTTTTGCGCGCCCAAAGTGGGCGAAACGCAATAGGCATGTTTGATTTATCACCCGCCGGCGGCCAGGTCAGCCGGTGGGCGCCAAATGGCGTTATGGTTTGGGCGGCCGGCGGCGGCGGCGGCGGCTTGGCAAGCGGGCGGGTTGCATCAGCTTGCGCCCGTCAGTCTGGTCCCGGAATCACAATGACAACGATTACTATTTCAACGACGCGCATCGTGCAAAACACATATCTCGATTACATTTGCCGCCAAAACTGGCCGGCCCGCCAGCTCTCCAAGCTAGCCGCCCATCAAAAGCTGTCGTGATCCCGATAATGCAAGAGCTTGCGTCTGCCTCCGGCGCATAGAGGGCCAAAAGGCTCGCTTGCGTTTTGGGTTAGCCGCAATTGTGTGCGATCTTGTCGTGGGCTTGGCGGCCAGTTTGTTGCTGCTCGATTGATTTGTCGCGCACAATCTAGCGCAATCAATCATCATCTCCCTGATCCAATTTGCTGCCGCTGCCGCTGCCGACGCCGCCGCCGCCCCTGCAAGCGCCCCGTGGCTCGAAGGGGCTGGCCTCTCCGCTGGAGGCGCCAAGCTGGCCCGCAGAGCCCCTTGCGAAGGTCCCTTAAAAGGGCCTCCCGTCTGCTCGCCTTTGCTCTGGCCGCAGTCTGGCCCCTCCGCCGGCTTGACCGGCTGGCCGAGTGGGCCGCCCGCGAGCCCTTGGCGCCAATTAGGCGCCATATGCAACCGGCAGCGCGCTCTGCCAGCCTCCGCCTGCCCCACTTGGCCCTGGTCCTGAGCCTCGCTCCTCTGGCCTCGTCTCTCTCTCT
>ENA-UOVY01000044-UOVY01000044.1-plant-metagenome-genome-assembly--contig:-NODE-44-length-72779-cov-670.215733_pt1 | contig 72779 bp, 47 predicted proteins | sample MGYA00249840_ERZ761561 | MGnify/ENA primary metagenome ERZ761561 (study PRJEB28882, sample SAMN05720143) | plant metagenome | isolation source: Guanajuato, Mexico | place: Mexico:Guanajuato, Mexico...
CCTATTGTAAATTTGATCTTCTTCACCATCATGCCAAGCTCATAGGTGCGTTTGTAAGCCGGCTCAGTGGATATGTCTAATTTGAGTATAACTTCTGAGCTGTGCTTGCCTATGGTATCGTTTGTTCTAAAAATCTTTGCCATATCCTTATAACCACGATCTGGAGTGGCAGCTTTCTCGACGATTTTATTCAAATCAACTTGAACTATTATAGTATCACCTAAGGCTTGATCAATCAGTAGGAAGGAGAGTAAGAATCCTTTTCCGTCTTTGATTTCGTAGAAGCCGGAGTCTGCTATCATGAGTGTTGTGTTTTGACTCTGTGTCGAGGTTTCATCCGCGATGAGCTCCTTGCGGAACTCGATTGAGATCAATTTGAAAAGTCTATTCGAGAGAGATTGGGTTATCAAGTATTGCCGCGTAACGATGTCCGATTTAGTTTGAAAGAGCGTATAGTGATGCATTACTCTAATGTCTGTTTCAACTCTTATCCTATTGGCAGGCGAGTTACGTAGGAAGTCTTTGAAGACAATTATTGGTATATAGTTCGAAGCGGGTGATGAGGACTCAACACTACAAGAAACTAACTTTATATTCTCGGCCACAGAATTGAAAGCGGTTTCGATAGATTTTGATGCATTTTCGTGCTCTTGAATGAGTGAGGTGTTGGGGTTGTGAGGGTAAAATAGTAATACAGATGATCCATCCTCGTCGATGAATTCATTCTCAGGTGAGCTCTGTATCTTCTTGAAAAACTCGATCCAGAAGTTAGATCCAGGTTTCGCAAATGAGTATTTCAGCCTTGTCAGAGGTTCGTTTTTCAGATATTGACCGACCTGTTCGAGGGTGAAGTTGCTACAGGTAGGTCTATTTGATACGGTGTCCTCATTTAAGTTGCTCCCATTTGCGCCTGAAAATGATGTACTATCGGCATCGAATTGATCATAGTTGTAATCGAAGTTTTTTAGAATGAAGTCTGTGATCAGTTGGATATCTTGTTGGGTAGTTTTGTTTATATCACTAGGTACAACACTGTTGCTTTGTTCGCTCGTCATTCGACAAGCTATTGATATCAGCCAGCGAAAGAAAGACTTGGTGCTCTTCAAAGAATGATCTATGACTTGTTGTAGCTCAGTCAGCTTGAGCATAAGAGATCCAACAGCACGCATAGCCTCAACTATATGCTTATTATTCAAACCTACATCCTTGAATCTACCATGCCATAGCGACATCCCTCGTAGGAGATTTAAATCAGCATGCAGGTGATAGCAGCATTTCTGAGCATTCTTAACGATAAGGTTTTGCACCCTCTGACAGGTTTGTTCGATGGCATTATTGAGCTTCTTCAATCCTTTGTCAGACATGTCAGTCAAAAACTTCTCCAGATTATCACTAGGACATCCAATGACCAGAAGCTGCAAAAGTTCGTCAGCACTCAGGAAAGTGTAGCCGCCCTTATCCTCCTCAGATCTATGGTTCTTTCTACTACAATAAGATGACAATTTGTTATCTAAACCAGCCAGCACATCTGCCCAGCTAGTTGTGATCGCATTCACTGTATCGTCTAGGTATTCCAACTCATCAGTTATCTTCGCGTACATCTTCGCAACGCGCAATATCTCATTACTTCTTGTATGAAATGTGTCGATTTTCAAGACTTTTAAAGAGTACAGAGTATTGCTGGAGTGTTTAGTGCTAATTAATGACGTTATGTACCTTAGACAGCTTGACATATGTGTCTGGACTATTTTAGCACTGGAATCACCATGAATTAGAAGATCGCCAAGATAGAACAAGCCAAGGGCGTAAAAACTTATTCGACCATCGTCTGTGGAGATCACAAGTATGTTTAGCTGGTTTTGTTCATGGGCGAGCTGATGGCTAAAGTTATCGGTGGTGGTGGTGCTGGTGGTGGTGGTGCCAGATGTTGAGATCTTCTTCGTGGGCGACGAATCCTCATGAACTATTTCGTCATCTAACGGAATAAATTGGAACCAGGCAATCGATGTGATCGCACGATCTTTTGAGACAGAGTATATCTTCTTACCGTTCTCTACGTCATGCAGGGTACATAGATTCTCTTTTGTCTTATCATTGTAAGCCCCAATTGCCAGAACTCTGCCATCAGGTCTCCAGGCTATGGATATGATCGTGCCATTGGATTGCTTGTGCCAAACTTTTTGTAAAGATAACAGCCGACTACAAGTTAAGGATTCGTCGCTAAAAACAGTAGCGAGTAAATCCATGCCTGGGTTCCATTCTATCGTTGTGATTTCGTTGGCTGAGGTTTTGGACTCAACGAGTTTAGGGTACTGCATGTTTTCTTTGCAACCTTTCAATATTCAATGGATATTATTCTGTGCTTAGGTCTTGTGAAGTTTGATCGAGCAAGACCCTGTGGAACCGGGCAGTTGGTTTGGTTTTAGGTCTGATGGGTGAAATCTGCCACGGGATGTGCACGGTCTCTTGATCCCGCCGTGTGTTTCGCCGCGAAAGTTTTACATCGAGCGAGTTTCTCATTCATATTTATTTCAGCCGTGAGTTTTCTTGCAAAACATGGATAAAAGATTGTTTACATCGGCAAAATAGACTCGTAACCCTCGGATACATTTGGTATTCGGCAAGGCTTCCTCAGTAAGTTTGAGTCATCGCATTTAAGTGCAAAAATAGGGTTACATTGTTGAAGCCTCCGACCAATATCAGATAAAAATCGCATCATCGCTTGGGAGGCGATATAAGAGATCGGATCCTAGTACAAATCTGCCCAGCAACTAAATTCTAGTATGGCTACTCAAATGATTAAGATAGTGCAAGAGTGCTTACCGAAGTATCTCCAATTGGCGAGGCTGACCCATCAAAAGGAGGTGGAGCTATGCATATGTCCGACTGGCATTATACCCGTTCTAACCTTTCTGAAATGTCACCACAGGACTCAATTCACCAATATAGTTGACATAGCTGGTGTTGACGTTCCAGCGCGAAAAAACAGATTCGAAATTGTTTACAATCTATTATCAATCAAGCATAACGCAAGAATCAGAGTTAAAACCTATACAGATGAGCTGACGCCCATAGATTCAGCTATGCACGTCTTCAGGGGAGCAGATTGGTACGAACGCGAAGTGTGGGATCTATTTGGAGTCATGTTCAATGGCCACCACGACTTGCGTCGTATTTTAACCGATTATGGTTTCGAAGGTCACCCCTTTAGGAAAGATTTTCCACTAACGGGCTATGAGGAGCTCAGATATTGCGACGAGAACAAGAGGATTCTCTACGAACCCCTGGAACTGGCACAAGAGTTTAGAAAATTCGAGATAGCTCCCACTTGGGAGCAGTTTCCTCAGTACAAACAACAAGAGGAGGAACAACCCCAGATAGAAGGTGGCTCGGATGAGACAGAGAAGAAGTAGACTTTTTCACTTGTTGGGTGATGAATTGTTTTCTTTAGTCAACCATATTGTACATAAACAATCTTTACAGGGATTTTGTTGACTATTAAGCTCGAAGTTTTGACTAGGTCCCACTAGTTTGTTACAGTTTTGAATGTTGTCGTGCTTATGCTATTTTTATGAATACTTGAGTCTGTAAGTTTGCTCAAACATCTTGATTGTCGACGAGATCCACTCAGTCTTTGAAGAGACCTCGCCAAAGATGCCTGGTAGGTTCTCGACGGCACACATGGCCCCAACTGTTGCATATTGTATTATAAATGAAGCGACTCCATACACTTCTGTACAGTGTTCATCGGATGCTGACCGCCGATCACAATATAGCGGACCACCCGAATCACCCTGACAGATACCATGGCCAAGGTCGTTGTTTACACAGACCATGGTCTGCTCGCTGTATTGGTCTAGGCCTGCTGATTCGAATTCGCTTACGCGGTAGCCTCTTGCTGACTCTCCCCGAGATCTGCCCAATGTAGGCCCACCCGCGGTCATTTTATCACCTGAATCTTTGGGATGATCCCGATCGAATAGTTCCCGCGAACACTCAGAACTATCAACAACTTTAAGCGTGAGATGTTTCAGCAAATTTGAATTGCCCGACCCATGAGTCTGACCCCAGCCTATAGACCGACATGTTGAGTTCACTGTCAGAGGTGTATTGAAAGGAGGCAGGCATGCGGGTGCAACATGCGGTGTAACAAGAACCGGAGCATTCAATCGAAGCAATGCAATGTCGTTATTCATATCGTTCTCCCACTCGAAAGAGAGATGCTTTGCATCAACCCCGGGATAAACTTGGGCGTCGTCAACGTATCTAACCTGAACATGATCGCCTCCAAGTTGACGCAGGTCGTGAGCTCCTAAAACCACCTTGATACCTCTGCTCAGTCCCTCCCGGGTTATGCAATGGCCTGCAGTTAGTACGTACTGAGGATGGATTAGCGTACCAGCGCAGAAGTGGCACAGGGGCTCCAAGAGTTCATACTGGAGGCTAACCTGACCCGGCCAAGCGCTTCTCGGTGCCACACTACCCCCGACAATCCTTTTCACTCGTCGCTTCGCCTTGGATTTTGTTGGCGCATAAATTGGTCCTGAGAACAAGTTCATGGAATTGTATAGGAGTGTTTGGAGACCAGTCACTTGATCTGTGTGACCTTGGGGCATAAAATTTAACCAATCGCTAGATTGGCAACAGTGTAATAGATCGCCGCTGACGTAGGTCAACTTCCGGTTCGTATTGAAATAATGGCTCTGGTTTCTCGTCGTGTTGGCTGAGGGTGAACTTGGTGTGTTGGCCATGTTAACGTCGTTTGAACGTCCCGAAGGATAGCGGCATATCTTGACGGATTCGTCGCTAGCATCTCCACAATCATCGAAGCCGTTACACTTCAGACTCAAATCTATGACGTTCCTGTTACGACAAAAATACTTCCCATTCTCTGAAGCTGGCAGAAGATTTGGATCGCTAATGAATCTGTAACGTAAAGTGAATTTAGAATTTGGAGAAAACTCGTCCACATAGACTGAAAGCCTCATTGATCGCATTGGTATAACCAATTGATTTGTTTTGCCGCAAACAATCTTAAAATCGTCCCATTCAAAATTTTCAGTCATCTTACTCGCCATCAAATTCCTAAACTCTGATCGTTCGGTTGAGCAACCAAGTCCATGTTTCCGCTGCCACTCTCTGTGTCGCGTTCGTCTCGACATTAGTCGCCGCGGACGACCCTTCCTCTTCCTCTTTTCTGAACCCCTCGGCTGATGATTGGACAACTCATGGCATGTTTCCTCATACAAGAAGTCAATTGTTGAGTCGATAATCTTGAAATCGTTCGACTCCTCTGACTTGTGGAGGATCGTTTTATTCAATGGCGAGTTCAGGAGCATAGCCATGGCCTCAGATACAGACAATGGTGGCGTGGTTGACTCGGAAGCTTGTGAGTGGGCGGATGAGTCCAATTTGCTTCGAGGCTCTTCCCTTCCCTTTTCTTCGTTGTCCTCCTCCTCCTTCTCGTCCTCTTCATCGTTTTCCCCACCCTCGTCTTCATCATTATTGTTCGAAGCCAACTCTGCCTCACTACCATTCTTTCTCATCAAAAGCTGCCGACTAATCTCACCAACGATGCTGAATTTCAGCTCCTGATTGTCGCAATTAATAATCGGCTCAAAATTTATCTCCTCAATATCGATTAAGATTGCTATATGATCTTTGTGACGTGATACTAAGTATAGACTATAATTTGTTGGACTACTTCCACTTGGGCTAGCTGAGTTGAAACCTGATGAGCGAGCTAGATGGGATTTACCTTGACGGTCGTTTGACTCACCTTCCTTCTGGTTCAGCGACTCCTCGTTTCCATTCTTGATCTCTCCGATAAGATAACCTGACTCATTGGATTCGTCGATGTAGATCAATCTTGTCTCATCATCTATTTGGAACTTTGCCTCAGGTTTCTGCTTGTCTTTGAGACTGGATGGCTGCCCGGGCTCGGTTGGTGTGATGGTGGAAACAGTAGGTGATTGCTCATCTTCACCGACAATAATTGTAATCTTCTTCTCTATCCTATGTTCGTCCTCGCAATCACTTTTGTCGTCGTCGATTTGCAAGCTATAAGCTCGCCCATCCCCTTGGTTAGCCTTTACATTACTGGCTGAGTTAGCGAGCACTAAAAGGTTTGTAATGAATATAATAAGAGAAGCTAATTTTGCAGTCGACGTTGCCATCAAGAGCTTGGCTCTAAAACAACATTGGAGAAACTTGAGTAATCTAGTCTGATTGAATCCGAGACATTTCAACTCAGAGGCGGAGAAAAATTTTTGGTGAAAGGATGTCGAAAATTCAGCTTCAAGATCGTGATCGAAGACAAGGTTTGTGAACGGAATTGCAAGGCTGGAGGGTACGAGAGGCGAGACGGATCCACTCGAGAAGTCAATGGGTTGTTTAGAAAACCAAACAACTTGAGAGGTTTGCGCTTGGTCCTCGCCCGCAATCTGCGACAAGACTCGACAGTGACGAAACCAATCAAGATGGATCTTGGCATTGGAGCACAATGATCATGATATCGACAACTTGTTGTGGTGCATCACTCGCATTGGATTGGTGAATCCAAGCTCTGAATGAGTCTTTCAACTTGTCATAAGAGACTCATTCCTGCATCGTTGGCTCCTAATGGCCGTGTGTCGCGACCATTATTTCCTCAGATCCCGCCTCACACCAATCAACATAGTTGTATGCTCGTTTTCATTCTACAAATGGCGGTTTTACCCGCTCTTCGTACTCTCTAAGTATACATAGCCGATTTAAATGGATACTGCTCGTTATGATCGGTGTCTAGTTCTTGGCCGCTTCAGCTCAGATGCCTTTGAAAATGCTTAGCTAAGTAAATTTTTGTATCTTGCGTTGCTTGTGGAGCAACATCTTTTCCGGCTGCTCGAACTGGCCTTCATTTGATATGAAGCCGTTTTCAGTTCCCTCCATCTCTCCACTTCATTTTGAGCAAAATCATTTAAATGCACTTGCATTGTTCCGAAATATGTCCCATCGGGAAAAAGAGTTTTGCTTGACTTTAATCCGACACGGACAAACGTCTGCAAACCTACTCAGACATGTTCAAGGCCACTCGGATACACCTCTGACAGACTTAGGTTTAAAACAGGCGTATAGTTTGGCAAACTACCTCAAATCGAATACGAGCTGGCATGAGTTCGATCGCATATACTCAAGTGATCTCGCGAGAGCTCTAGAGACCAGCAAGATTATAAAATCTATATGCTGCAGCCAAGGAAAGGAAATTGTAACTGACGTCAGGTTGAGAGAGCGCAAATATGGGCACTTATACGAGGGAAGGCCTATAGAAAACCTGCGACTGGATGCTTTGAGGGCTGGCTCAGATTTGGCTCAATATACGCCCCATGGGGCAGAGTCGAGGGATGAAGTGAGGGCGAGAGTGGTGGACTTTTTCTACAATGTTGTCGCGGCCGAAAGTTCTGATGGAGACGAAATCCTTATCGTGAGCCACTGGGCTACTATAAAAGAATTCCTCAAACTCTTTCAGTCGAAATGCAACGAAATCAAGGAGGAGCATATTCGGGAGACTCCAAACACTGCCTATAGTCGCTTCAGGATAAGATGCAGAAATGTTGCCGATCCTCAGGGTAAGAACAATGACGAGCAGAGAGAACAGTTAACCGTGAATGTGAATGTGATTTCTTTGCATCAAACTTTACACTTGAATATGGAGTCAACATCCGCCAAGTTGACTGACAAGTAGTATCGCCGCATTTGGAACGAGTGATTGACTCTTGAACAGGGTTTATCTACCTGCGATCTAGGCGCAACACGTGCCGAACTGTGCGTGCTTTGCCCGCTATTCGTGGCCGTCTGGAGAGCGCGCCGATCTTGTAGCGGCAAACTGCAATCTGTGCTCAAAATAAAAGACTTCTACACTGTTTATAATAACAGCAAACGATCTATCTGACTCCATCGTTTCTCCTCATACCACCCTTACCATCATTAAAAAAAACCTATATCAATGACAACCAAACCAAACTAAACCAAACTAAAACCAGGATCAAAACCAAAGCTAGTTATCGGCGGCTGTCTGGTCGCATGCGACTAGATGTCAGAGATTGTCTACGTCTCATGTTCTAATTATTCGAGTCCCGACCTCCCAAGGGATCCCTGAAACACCTATGAGGTGTCGCTCGTCCAAAGACCAAAATATGAAATTGGTCTATAAAGATGAATCATATCACACCGAAGTTTTTACTACTATAAAACCCGTGAAGGGGCGCCAGAACGGATTTAAAATTGTAATCAATGGAGGGCCGCAGTTCGAGATAGAGCCATCTGGTAGTTTAGATTCTGTCTTCTTGAGGAAGAGTAAGGATAACCAACTCCTGGGACTTCTAACGACTGATGGTGAACTTGTTAGGAAGCCAAGTGAAAATATAGATAAGTTACATTTCTTAAGCAAATTGAATCTCATACCTAAGAAACCTGCTACCAGCCGACCCTCAAATGGCGCACCCGAAATCTTTGATGATAGGTGAAATACTCCGAAACAACTGACACCGCTTAAATCACTAGCGGCGGTGGCCAGCCGTATACACATATAGTTTAAATGGTCACCAAGAAAAACAGCACGATCAAAATTATTATAACATGAAATTTCAATCGAGCCATTTGGCGTCATAAGAAGCAATAGCTAGACTGCCGGCAGGTATTTCGAATCTTGCTACTGATTTGTGATTTTTAATGAAAGCAAGAGAAAAGAGTTACGAGATCTCTTGCAACCTTTTGTACTTTCCGTTCTGTGTAGCAATAATTCTGATCTAGAGTTCACCAGAGTCAGCGATGACAATCTTAGCCTTGGTGGCTCCGCTTTGCGAGCCGTACGACTCGATCTTCTTCACAACATCTTGACCTTCGATCACGGAGCCGAAGACGACGTGCTTTCCGTCCAACCAGGCAGTCTTGGCTGTCGTCAGGAAGAACTGAGATCCGTTTGTGTTTGGCCCAGCGTTTGCCATCGATAGCATGTAAGGACCCGAGTGTTTGAGAGTGAAGTTTTCGTCAGCAAACTTCTCTCCATAGATGGACTTGCCACCAGTTCCATTACCCTTAGTGAAGTCGCCACCCTGGCACATGAAACCCGGGATGACTCTGTGGAAAGTGGATCCCTTGTAGCCGAAACCCTTCTCGCCGGTACACAAAGCACGGAAGTTTTCCGCTGTCTTTGGGACAACGTCGGCGCGCAATTCCATTACGATCCGGCCGAGCGAGGTACCGCCGGCAGTAATGTCGAAATATACCTTCGGTTTTGCCATGTTTTCCTGTTTCGTTGCTAGAGAGGCTACTGGCGTGAAAATAATTGGCGCAACTCTGACAGTTGTGGTTACGAACGAGGAGTTCGGCGACTGTCTACAAACTAAGCCTACGAGAGGGAAAATAAGACGTTGAAAACCTATTTTGGCTGTTTTAAGCACTGGTTCTGCTCCAAAGATGGTTTTTGGTTTAAATGACCGTTGCAATGTGGCTCCGTGGTTCGGTTGAGTTATTCTTAACGAGAGTGATGTGTGCGTGCATGCGGTCGTCTATGGCTGAGATGTTGCCGGCATCGAGTCGATTGAGAGCATTGCCGGTCCACTAGTGGAAGCCTTGGCTTTACCAGGTAGGAGAGCTGCCGCGATTGGTGCTGATACCCAGACTCTAGCCATGCGCACAGCCTGAGCCTCTCCCCGTCCAACAATGCAGCTCTGACCCCCGTCTGTCCGCGCGGAGCCCCCCTTGACGCGCCATGGACAGGCTAACTGCCTCCCCCAACTTTGGCGCCACCGGTGCAAGCGCCCTAGCCGGCGTGCTCACTTCGACACGATTTTCCCCCCAACATTGCCGCAGCCAACACGCCGATTTGCAACAGCTCTGCCCGCCTCCACATGCCATCCCCCGGAGATTATACCACAGTCAAAGGAAAACCTTACGAGGGATCCTAAGAAAGATCACGTCGTTTTTCCACGTCCAACACACGATAGTTCTGGCAAAATTTTTCGAGAAAGATCGCTAGCTGCCGGAAGAAACTAATCAGCTCCAATGATAGAGAACTCAGGTTGATAGGTTAAAGTTCCAATGACTTCCCCGTTCGTATCTGTCACCAAGACTGATCTTTGGAAAATCAACAGCATGCTTGGTGCGGGTTTCTCTGAAGTTTATTGTTTGCTACAACGATCCATAACAAAATTAACTTTAACAATCTGTTCAGTCCAATTGATCAAGCGCTCAGTTTTTGGAGCTGTTTCTTTTCAAAAAGGGTTTCGGTTTAAGCTTATTCCTCATGATTCTGGTGAAATCGCGCATATTCTCTCCTGAGCTTGTTAGACAACAGTACTCTTGCATTGGGTGCTTATCAGGGTCAAAATGTTCATAAATGTGCCTTCCAGTAAGGAAGCAATTCTGGCAAATGTTAAATTTGAAGCATTTGAGGCACCTGTAGCGCAAACCTATCACCGGATTCGCTCCACATAAGTTACATTTTATCCGATGTGTCATGTTGCCTGATATGAGTAAGCGGTGCAACACTTGCAACCATATTATGAACTGAGGCTCCGACTTCAACCAATTCAAATAATCGTTCAGATCAATGCAATTTGGAAGTTGAGGGTTGAATTTGGACATGGAAAAACAATCCCTTATGCTCGATTCGATGATTTCCGCTCCGCCGAATGACTCGCCCTCGCCGAGATAGGTCGGGATTCGCATGCATGTCTCAAATAGTGTCCCGAGTTTCTTCGCGTCGACACTTCCTGTCCTGGGATTGGCGACGAGATTGAACATGTAAATGTATTTTTCTTCGCGTGTTGCACAACAAATCAGTGTTAGGCCAACCTTGAACGATAAGGCACTTATGTAACCCGTACGCGTTCTATATATAAGATGGGAGAAAGTTGTATCAGCTTGAGATATCGGGTGGGTCCCAAGGATCATAGCGAAGAGTTTAGATTTACTTACGAGTCATATAGATTGAGTAGCCAGTTCAAAGTTAGATCAATCGAAAGTGGTATATTCAGCGAGGAGTTCTCTTCTGTCTGTATTTTCTCGTATATTGCTTTCAAATAAAATATGATCTGCTCTACTCCAATCAGCATATCACTGGAATAGACAGACTGCGTAGGTCTATCGATTTCATTTTGAGCCTGCTCTTGAATACCGGCGATCTTTTGATTTTCCAGTATCTCTTTCAACTGCTCCAGCATCAACAAATCGATACCCAATTTCTTCTGAATAACACGTAGCTTTAAAGCTGTTCTATAGGCAGAGAAAACGACCTGGTTGATGCAAGTCATCTCTTTCAACAATTCGATAAATTTAGGATGATCCCATATGGTCTTATTGGAGTCATGATCGATGAAATAAGGCACCCGACTAGTGGCAACTCGTCTTTCCCATCGAGGCAAATCGGCCACGGTTTCTGTCAGAAACCTCTGCTCCGAAGCGCCCTGATTGTCAAATGCTTGCTCAATTTGCTTTTGTCTCTCATCGACAGAAACCTGAATCAAACTCCATATGGTATTTAGTTCGCTTATTCTCTTCAGATTTTGCTGGCTTAGAGGAACATCGGACTCGGTCATCCAATCGAAGATAGAATTCATATTTCCGTGGATTGATTCAACTTCAATAAGCCTCTCGCGAAACAATTTAAGATCCTCGAGTTGTTCTGATAATTTCTCTATTGTTAAATTGTCCAAAGATGACCAATTGGATCGTAGTATCTCAGCGACTTGCAGTCTGGCTGCTAGCTCTTGCATCTGATGTTGCAAGGCGTGCATCTCTTTATGAACTTGATCGAGGTGAGTTAGACGGTCCTCTATAAGTTGTGAAAGCTCTGAATAATGGAGGGTTAGTCTATCCAGTTGATTTTCGATATCTTCTCTTATATCCTTTAGGGATAACCATATGTCTTCATCCACAGAGTTGATTGATGTCTTAAGCTTCTCGCCCCGATCGATTTTGTCGGACGATTGCGAGCAATGAAATTGATTTTGTTGCCCTTGTAGCATGTCGCATAATCGGAGAAATGACTTTGCTTCCTGAATACTTGATTGAATCAAAGAATTATCCGCCAGCTCTGCTTTGGCATGCATGAGCTCGTCTTGTTGCTGAGCTAATGTAATCAAGTCGATACCAATATTACTTTCAGGCAAGACCTGGCTCATTTGCTTAATGAGATAATCGCACGAGTTTCGGAGACTCTTCAACAGTTGGTGCCACTTATCTTTGTTTGCCATGCCTTGCTTACGTTGGTAGAGGCATCTCTTGACTGTAGCGTACCTAATCTCAATATCAGCTAGGATCTCTTTCAAATTGGCCTCGTATTCGTTCTCACCAATCTCTGGAATCAAGTCTTCTATGATTTGCTGGCCTTGAAGGATAAGGCAATCGAACTCGTCTTGACAGGTTGAGGAGATCTTCGACTCAATTTCATTGAGCAACAAAAGCTGTCTGTTAAGATCTAATTGAGACCAACGAGAAGGTCCCGATTCAATCACTGTTTCTAAGTTGCTCTCTATTCCTAGAGAACTCTCTACTTGTTTCAGCCAAGTGGAGAACGACTCGAGGGAGATCTTCCATTCTTCTACCCTACAGTTATGGGTGCTGCTGCTATTGTGGATATGAGAAAGTGAACTCTGAACTTCCGGGAATTGATTGTATAAATGCAGTTTCTCTTGGTTATGAGTAATCACAGACGACTGGTGGCAGGCAAATTGTAGATCATCACTGACGGTCGATAACATGTTTGTCGGGTATGATGTGGTGATGGAAGTCGAAGAGAGTTCATCTTGTGAATCGTTAGTAAACGATGCCTGTCTCTGTCCATGCACGTTGCCGTATATCAAAGATTTTGTATCTGATGACAAGCTATTATCAAACGTTCTTGCTTCCTGTAGAGAGCCATTAATATGATGGACGGAATCCCTCTCATCGTTTGCGAAAGACAGAGAATTACTTAATGGACCGATCGAACTATCTAGACCTGACGGGGAATTCTGATTTGAGCGCGAAATTTCACTCATATCTAGAGGACCACTGAATCTAAGATCACCATTTGAGGTTATGGGGTCTGGTAAAGGAATCATATTGCAATTAAGCTGATCTGTGGATGGTTTAGTAAGTGCTTGCAGTGTGTAGTCGAGCATTCTCTTTCGGTTCATCATAGTATTCCAATTATCTTGCATATCCTCAAGCTTTTTTTCGAGCTCAATAACAAGCATTGAACAAGGATCATCAAATTTCTCTATTTCGCGGCGAACTCTGGTCTCTAGGCTGGTGTAGAAAATCTGTTTGTTCTTGATTTCAGAATCTATTTTGTCGGAGCGAGCGAGAAGTTTTGTCATGAAAACCTGATCGGCAACATCAGAAGAGGAACGAGCGACCTCAAGAACTTCCGTCAAGCTGCTCATAATCCTCTTGAGCCAAGTAGCTAATTGTGGGCTTTCGAGGTTCAGAAGTTTCCAAACTGACTCGGCTTTCTTCAATCTATCATTTCGGTCATTAACAAATCGGCATATTTCAGTCCATCTTCTGTTCATACTTTCAAGTCGTTCGTCCAGTATATCACAAGACCGACTCTTCAAATGTGAGAAGTTCGAGTCGATCTCATCGAAGATGATAACGCTGGATAGAAAATTCAGAAAGTCCTGCTTCTGTTCTAATTCAACCCTGAAATCATTCATTTCTTTCAATTGCTGCAGAATCGACTCATAATCTGGTCCAATATTGTTGAGGCTCGAGATCTTGACCTCTATGGCCGCTAACCATTCTTCAAAACGCTCGATTTTGGTCTGCTGTCTGACCTCGACAATTGATCTCAGCTCGCAGAGCCTGTCTAGAGCAAGAATGTTTAATTTTTCATAATGGACCATCATTGTGTCCATTTGTATGCCAATTTCATCTCGATCCTCCTCACTTAGCAAGTTCTCGTTTTCCCTCAATTCTTGACCGTCTTCGCGACACTTTTTGATTATCTGGCGATAGTCACAGAACTCACCAATAAATTTCTCATGGATGCTGTACTCATTTAAAACCTGACTAAATGCCGCCTCCTGGAGTTCAGATACAGGTACCCGTTGTCGAAGTTCCTCTTCTCGACTGATAAGCCAAACAATAATATCAACAACACGATTTTGGTAGTCTTTCACTTCGCGACTGAAACGCCCATCGGTTTCATTTTCATCATTGTTGATGAGCTCTTCCGGGCAGTCATTGATGTTCTGCATGTTGAATTTCGTTCGAACTTTCAATTGTAGTGAATTGTTCAAATTTGTTATCTCAGATGATCTAGGCTTCGCAAGTTGATGTGATTTTTTGATCTAGGATCCTCCATCGTGGCGGAAAATCAAAAAGTCTCGAGCCGCAATCAATGGCTGCCAATAATGCAAGATGAAAATGTGGTTGATCGTCGATTGATAGATTGGAAAATAATAAGGTGGTTCATTCGGATCGATGTATCTTAATAATTATTTGAACAAGATTCAGCGGAATACTCTTTGATAACACAGGAATTCATCATATGACGGCTCGCCAGATTTCTCGTTTTATGCGCTGTCCGAGGTTAATGTTGTAGAGCGGCCATAAGAAACCTATTTAGAAGAGTAAATCTATTGTACTAGACGCTATATCGCCACGGTAGTTTAACAAGTCATGGATTTCAACCCAGAAACCGAGGATGAGTCTCAACGAAGAAGAAATGCAAGTAGCACAAACAACATGGACGGTAATAGCTATCCACCACCTCCACCGCAAGTGACGGGTCAATATCCAATCGGGAACTCATACATCATACCAGACCCTTTAATAGCAGCGGCTGGCCATCAATTTCTCGGACAATATTCGCAAAACTTGGTCAACAACACTGGTGGCTGGATTGATAGAAATCTTCGGCCTCTATTCGCCGTAGATGACAGTTATGTCGTCAAGAAGCTAGGATTTATCATGTTTCCATTCTTGCATAGAAGATGGCACGGAAGCCACGAACAGCCGAAGGAGAACGTTGTTCAGCCTGATCTTTACATACCTCTTGTGTCATTCATGACATACGTGCTAGCAGCTGGTTACATGTTGGGTCTCAAAGACAAGTTCTCTCCTGAACAGCTTGGCATTCTTTCAAGTTCAGCGATGGTCTGTCTTTCTCTCGAAGTTGGTTTGATGGTCCTACTTCTGAACATATTCAACGTGAAGACATGGTTTTCATTCCTTCATCATATTGCCTTCTGCGGATACAAGTTTGTACCCATTATAGCTGCGATGCTGATAAGCCTTATATTTCAAAGCTCTGGTTATTATGCTACCATAGGTTATACAACTTTAGCTCTTGGCTACTATTTCATGAAGAGTTTCCACGTAGCAATAGAATCAGCTAATCATGAGAACTTCGATCACAAGACGTCTAGAACGGGGATATACATAATCGGACTTTTCTGTCTACTTCAACCATTTTTCATGTTCTGGCTTTCATATCACCTTGTACCATAAGATGAACAAACTATACAGGAGATGAATCAGAGCCCAACTAGGTTTAATACTAAAGAGTTTATTTCAATATTGGCATGGCGGCAAAGCCTCTACCTTGAAGGTTGTCATCCGATGGCCAAGATTGAGTGACTGTCTTCATTTGCGTGTAAAATTCGTAGCCTGCCCTACCGTAGAAATTGAAGTCCCCCAAGAAAGACTTTTTCGAGCCTGTGAAAGAGAACATGGGGAGGGGCACTGGGATCGGAACGTTAATTCCTATCTGCCCAACATTGGTCTCCTCAACATACTGACGAGCCTTTGAGCCGCTTGTAGTGAAAAGAGCTGTTCCATTTCCATAACAATTGTCGTTAATCATTTTGATCGCATCTTGGAATGTATCACATTTGAGGATGACTAGAACTGGACCGAATATCTCCTCCTTATAACACTCCATGTCGGGTGTGACTCCTGATAGAATGGTTGGACCCACAAAGTTTCCATGGTCGTAATTTTCAACTTTGACATTGCGGCCGTCCAGTAGCAACTGGGCGCCTTGCTTCACGCCACTTTCAATCAGGTCAACGCATCTCTGTTTTGCTTGCGGCGAAATCAAGGGTCCAAGATCAACTCCCGGAAGATGTCCAGGCCCAACTTTGAGGTTCCTGGCGATATCAACCAACTCAGGAATCCACTCTTGCGATTCGCCTACGAAGATAGCTGTCGAAAGTGCCATGCAACGCTGACCTGCAGCCCCAAATGCTGCACCTACTAGTTGTTTCAGTGTATCAGTCTTTCTTGCATCGGGCAGAATGATTCCATGGTTCTTAGCTCCCATGTTGCACTGCACACGCTTCCTTGCACGTGTGCACCTGTCATGAACATGGAAGCCAGCTCGATCTGAACCAACAAATGATACAGCCTTTATATCAGGATGATCACATATGAAGTTGACAGCGTCGTGTTGACCATGAATCACATTGACAACACCCGGTGGACAACCAGCCCGATTGAGTAGATCCATGAGGATCATTGTTGTTCCAGGCACTCGTTCGGATGGCTTCATGATGAAAGTGTTCCCAGAAACAATAGCAAGTGGAAACATCCATAATGGAATCATAGCTGGAAAATTGAATGGCGCAATTCCACCACAGACGCCTAGGGGTGTTCTGAATGAGTAAGTGTCCATATTCTTGGCTACACCATGTAAATAGTGATCACCACCCAATGAGGTGATTGCGCTCGCAAATTCCACAACCTGTAAACCACGAGTGATATCGCCCTCTGAATCAGCAAGAGTTTTACCTTGCTCAACGGTGATCGACTCCGCGAGACGCTTCATGTTATCTTGAATTAAATGCCTGTAGTTGGCGATGATTCCTTGGCGCGAGATGATCGATCTCGAGGACCATTGTGGAAGGGCTTGTTTTGCGCCATTGAGCGCTTGTTCGAATTCTTCCTGAGTCGCATTGGGAACCCTGGACACTACTTGATTTGTGGCTGGATTATGAACATCAAGCCAGTTTGAGGTTTTTGATTCAACGAATTCGCCATTAATGAAAAGTTTTGTCGTCGGGATACTTCCACCAAGGTGTCTAGTTTGGAGCTTCACGAAGCCCAAGACTCTAGCTGGGTGACAGGTTGACTTATTGAGTATCTTGATCATCGTAGCTGTAAGTTGAAATTTCTTGTGGTGGACGTTAGAACTTATAGCTGTACTTGGCCAGCTAGTGTCCTTGTCGCGATGGATTCTAGATCGACTTGGTGACAAGATGAGATAGAGCTTGGCATTGAGCGAATTAAAGGCCTTCTTCTTCCAGCCGATTCATGATTTGAATCGACGCGGTAATATCAGGACGAGAATGCGCGACTGCGCGATTACTCTGCATTTCCTTCTGCAGGAAAAACACTTTCACGAGAGAGTTTTTCGCACTACGGCCGCTGTATAGTGCGGCGTGTGCGTATCGCCAGAAATCTCCCTCTTCTGAGTGCGTTACCGACACTATTCTAGCTATTGAATCAGCCGATTTGGGTTGCCAATGGGAACGCTGCGATTAACCAGTACAACCCAGTAGAGTGAAGTACTTGACAAGCATAGACTCAATTATTTTGTTCGGATTATCAGCGCATGATGGCGCCTAAGCAGACGGTGCAAACAAGCTAATGCCTACTGCTAGGTCACAACCATGGATTGAATCGCAGCCGCCAGTACAAGCCAGAAAATAGCGACAAACATTCTTCAAACCACCGACTAGTCGCACATAGACGCCTCGTTGAAGCGAGACTCTTAACTAAGCTCTAAAGGACGTAACAAGGCAGGAAAGTTTAAATTATCAAGCTAGTTTTACAGGATCTTACACGTGCTCCTGTATCGATTAGTCACACTCACTTACGCCTTTTACTACTATGCGTAGAGTTTACGTCGGAAGGCTGAGCCATCATGTTCGCGAACGTGACGTCGAGAGATTTTTCAGGTCGGAGGGCAAGATTAGGGAGGTGCTCATGAAGGACGGATTTGCGTTTGTCGAATTTGACCACTCAGAGGACGCCGAAGCTGCGGTCAGACACCTAAACGGACGCGATATAAACGGGGACAGAGTGCACGTGGAATTCGCAAAGGGGCCTCCTCGGGGACGAGATGGAGGCAGGGACCCAGGTTGGGATGGAGGTCGAGGAGGTAGCGTAGGACGAGGACCAATGAGGGGCGATCCACCAAACCAAAGGAGTTTCAGGAATGACCGAGGCCGTGATCGGGGCCTCACGCATGGTGGGGGCAGAGGCGGTGGGATATCATACGCCGAGAAGTATGGGCCCCCACGGAATACAGATTATAGGGTTATTGTCGAAAACTTGAGTAGTCGCGTAAGTTGGCAAGATTTGAAGGATCTTATGCGCCGTGCAGGCGAGGTCACTTTCGCCGATGCCCATAAACGAGAACGCAACATGGGCATCGTCGACTTTGCCTCGCACAAAGATATGCAGCATGCAATCGATACCTTAAATGACACTGAATTTCATGGTCGGCGCATAAAAATTTTCGAAGATAAAGGTCGTCGTCACAGAAGTGGCGGTGGTGGCAGTAGCAGTGGTGGTAGAAGAAGCGGCCGCTCAAGGTCACGATCCAGAGGAAGGTACTCAAACTCTAGGTCTCGCTCTCGCGACAACACCGCTGCATCAAATTCAAGATCGCGCTCTAGAGAACGCACAGCCGCATCCAATTCAAGGTCGTGCTCTAGGGAGCGTCCTGCCATTTCCAACTCGAGATCGCGTAGTGTAACACCACCTGCTCGTGGCCGCGATGCTCCGTCGCGGTCACGGAGCATCTCAAACTCGCCAGCAAAATGCGAGACTCAAAGATCTCAGTCAAGATCCGTCTCTCATTCTAGAGGCGGCTCTCCTGCTGAACAACTCCAGACTAGCCTGTCTCGCAGTAGGTCGCCACCTTCTCGAGCCGACGAAGAAGCATCGAGATCCCGTAGTGCATCCAGTTCTCCTCAGAACTGTGAGGCACAACGGTCTCGTTCTAGGTCGAGGTCGAGGTCGAGATCCGAAGATGACTCACCAATAGAAAAACGTCAGCCTGGGCTCCAAGTAAGTGACTAAGTTGTTACAACAACATCATTCAATCGAATTGTATTAGAAGATACTATATTGTACACTAAGATAAACAACATTAAGACGGTGGTAGTTGGTCTATTCTAGTGTGGAACTGGGAATCAGCTGGGATTAACTCTGCGGCCCTACTTAACATCAATCTGTAAGAATGTTTTATGGTCGATTCTGCGCAACCGGCTACCTCGGATATTTCTCTCTGTGACCTCTTTGTATCGGACGCTTGTGATGCCATGTAAATGGCGGCAGCTGCTATGGATGTCGGATTTCGGCCGTCTGTTATGCTCTTCTCCTTGGCCACTGCAGCTATGTGTGTAGCAACTCTCTGGACCTCAACTGACAAGCCTAGATTGGAACAGAATCTCGACATGAAGTCGCCAGAGTCTACGTGCATAGACAATTCCTGACGGGGTGTTTCAACGATCTTCAGTATATTTTTGTAACATTTGGCGATATCCCTTGCTTGGACACCACTGATACTACTTAACTCCTTAAAGCTTCTAGCCGCACCTTGTAACCTACACGCTATGTATATACAGGCCGATGCTATTGCAAGTCGTGGCCTATTTCGCAGCCTCCTTTGCTCGTGAACGCGCCTGAACAGGCTCGATGCCTCATCTGTAATAGTTCTAGGTAGGCCAACTCGATCCGCGATTTCATTGATGTCCCTGAAGGCGCCAATCAATGTCCTGTTGGTGCTACTCATGGCATTGCGATTATGGTATTCTGTACCGGTGGTAGATCTACCGATTGTTGTGGACAAATCATTCTCCAAGAGCGGGTTCTCAGCGGCTCCAACACGCGATGGATCACTATTTGAGTCGCTAAAAGTTCTCCACTCGGAGCCTACGTCGACTACCCGGTCTCCAACGACCAGAGCACAAACCGAGCAGATCATGTCTCCAGCCCGATGATCCTCGATCAAGAAGGCCTCAGGATGGCGTGGGCAGCTAATAGTTGATCTTGACATCTTTCAATTCACAATGCGACGTGCATTTATTTCTAGTTACACCATTCTCTGATAATCAAAACACCATTTTTCTCGTCTTACTAACAGGCAACTGAAGCAATGGAGCTAAAACAAATCGCAGAGCTACGTGCATCTTGCTCATGCGCATTCTCGTTCTGGCGGCAAATTCAAATTGAAAAGGATCCCGAAACTCAAGTCAGATCGGTAGCAATGGAATTGACCCCGATCTCTTTCCACTGCTCGTGTTGGAAAGGATGCCCAGGTGGACATATCTCAGGGGTCAAATCGCATCGGATCTTGGAGATCTTCACCACCATCCAGGGCCACCCGTTGCCTTCGCAGTTCTTTCAGCTCTCTGTTGATGGCATCTATAGAGGATGAAAAGTATCTCGACTGCTCTGGCGTCTCTCCCAAATGCAGGGCAGTTCTTCGAGGCGGCTCGAACCCCATTTTTTCTCGTGGCTCTGTTTCAAACGGTACCTCTGCTACTCTACTGTATGCTCGCTCTTGACTCGGCGTCGCATTTCGCCATTGGCTCTCTCGTTGTATCGGTGATGTGTGTCTCTCGTAGCGATAGACTGTCGGACTGTCGTTAGTTTGTTGAATGCTACTCAATCCGGGTTGTTGGCGATGGTGTGGACTTGATAACTGATCACGATCTCTTGGCGCTTTAAGGGCTAAAACTAGCCTCTTTGGTATCGACATGATAACGACCACATCGTCCATGCTCATTCCTTGAATGTCCACTAGATTGACCGACAGAATTTCGTCGCCGATATGGATTACCTGGCTATTGTACACTGGACTGTCTGAGTCTATCTTGGTTATTACAACGCCCGCCCGAGAGCTACCACTTCGCGAATCCTCGAATTGGACTGTTCTTATGTACAAACCCAAGGTTTGTCCTGGTCTCTTGATTACCTCTATAAACTTAATGACGTACAAATCACTGGACAGGAAGCAAGTTTGGTAGCGCCTCAGCATTGCGTCAGTCAAATGTGGCATCAACGAGTATGGGTCCAAAGCTCTAGTGATAACTATGCCACAGTTTTCTACCAAGTCCATATCTCTACTTATATCGACTTGCTGCTCAATTACCTCTAACTGCTTCAACAGCTCCGCATTTAGTGTCACTTCTCTCCGTTCGGGCTTCAACTTGGCTCCTGCCTCGATCATTGGTAAGATGGAAGTTCCTGTTAGTGCGTAGCTGTTTCCATCCAAAATTCCCTGCTGAGATCTTCTAACATTCGAAATCGGCACAGTCATAATGCTTGTATTGAATGCAGTCGACGAGTTGTAAACCGCATACTGGCTAGACAAAATGTTAGGTTGGATAGATTCTTGTACGGTTGGTTGGCCCATGATCGAGAGTGCCGGAAACGTGGCGGTGCCCGGTACTGATTGAGCTTGCTGAACCAGGGTCATAGTATTGGCTTGATTCTGAGCGGGGTTACCGGCTATGATCACAGGTTGCGTTAGTAGAATATAGGGCTGAGGTTGGTGTCCGTAGTAGTTTGCGAGTGCCCACTCGTTTCTAGGATCGAGGTTCGTCGTCTGTGGACCACGGTAATAGTTTCTAGGTGTCCTATGCCATCTCCTCCTCGGTCCAAGACCACAACATGCAGCTAGTTGGCTGAGTGTATCTGATTCTTGCATTCTTGCTGATCTAAAATCAGGCCTTAAAGTAGACACTCTCCTGGCGGTTATAATCTTTAACGATGATAAACAATAACGATCATTCAAATAAAAACTTGCACATGGAACCCTCTATCTCACTTCCATAAATTCACATTCAGACACCCTAGGGTGGGTGATTCGATATAAATTAAATTAATCATAACAATAGCTTAGCATTTGAATGGCTCCATGGTGTTAATGTGCAGCCTATTTGGCCACCAAATAATCTGGCTGGGCCAATATCATTATGCAAGTTCACTGATGTAACCCTCTGTTTACATTTTGCTCCCTGGATATGATTGTTACGTCCCTTTAGACCCGGAATTAACTGGGTTTATGCTTTATACCAGCACGCTTTTGACCTCATTCAGACCATAAGAACGCCTAGAACGTGCGGGAGCACGAGCTAGTCTTAAGCTCGTTACTTTTGTGTCAGATTAGCTTTCTATTTATGTTCAAGGCTATACAGTCGCCATCCTACGTAAGATACCTTACTCGGAAGTGTACTGATTCGGGAGATGAATAGAATTGATTTTGTGGGTTCCTTCTCCGCGGATGATTTATATCTTGATCTACATTTCCCTACAAATGATCTATTCTAGGTTTAACCTAGCTCGGAACCTTACACGTAAAACGTCAGTATAACGTTCGCACTGCAACCACTTGAAGCAGAGGAGACTTCAAGAGGCGAGATGTTCAAAGGTTTTGTTTGCCTCGTATAGGGAAAGAATCTCAATGAGCTTATTCTGAGGCTGAGATTTTCATCTGTTGGGAATCGTCCCATGAGAAAATTAAAATATCTCAATCCTGGTCAAGAAGGCATTTGAACTCAGATTCGATAGTGAGAGGGCAAAGCTAGATAAAAATTATCATTGTCTAAATTGTTCACTAAGAACTCCATTGATCAATTATCCAAGAAAGAAAATGCACCAGGCTTCAAATCAACACGGGGATACATTTTGCGCGCGAATCCTTGTTACTGCATCCGTAACAGAGGCGGTTTTTGTACGACAACAGACCGACGAACGAGAGAGGAGTTTCTAGAAATCGTACTGAGCCGGCACACGCATCCAGGCTTAAATCGAGTGTTTCCTGACTACCTTTTGTCTAACCCATTCGATTAAGCTAAGGCAAGATACATAATAATTGCTTCGATCTACGCCAAGACTATCAGCAGCGATGGCCAGATGGGGCGAGGGAGATCCCCGTTGGATTGTAGAGGAGCGTCCCGATGCTGTTAATGTAAATAATTGGCATTGGACAGAGAAGGAGGCAACGCCATGGTCACGCGAAACATTCGACGTATTATTCAAGAACATGATCATAGAACAAGCAAATATCGGTAAAGCTACGATAGATTCAATAGGCACTGTGCAGGGAGAAGCTTGTATCAATAATAGAAAGGCAAAATTGATTTACATTTATGATTGGGACATAGAACTTAAATGGACTGGCCGCGTCAATGGGAACGATCAAGTTGTTAGCGGAACAATTAGAATACCAAACCTTAGCGATGAGAATGATTTCGATGAGATCGACGTTAGCGTAACCGTAAACGACGATGATAAGAAATCGCATCCCGACATCTCTGAAGCTTTAAAGGAGATGGTTAGGAAGAGTGGCGCCAGTTTACTGAGAGCCAAGTGCGAGCAATATGTTAAGATGCTGAAAACGGAATTTAGTGGTGGCGTTATTCTACCCACAAAGACATAGTATTTCAATAGGCCACAATCTGTTCAGGCCTATCAATTTCGGGGCATCTGGAGATCAGCAAGGCCCTAGCACCTGAAAATACCATTAAATTTGCCGGTTGTGCGGCGATACGTCGCTCATGCCTATGAATGCTTATTTAACCCAAACAAACCAATTGCATATGATTGTTTTTATGTTTTTAAGAATAGTTTTGTTTATTGTTGTTATATATTTCGAACGAAAAATGTGCCCGAATCTGAACTGATGGAATTTCTCAATTATAAGGCGATACGAGCAAAAAGAAAGGGCTTGATCTTCAAGAAACCTAGCCTTGAAGAGGCCGCGTTGAAGTTCAACTATTTAGCAAGGCAGCTAGATGACCACAAGCAATACGCTGGTTTATGCTATCTAGCCATAACAAGTTGCCATGGCAAGTCGGATCAAGTTGGTGCCTTATTGAATGCAGCCAGAGCGTTTTCAAAGGCCAGCTATGAGATTATTTCTCCTGAGGATCACATCCAAGCTGCGATATGGGCCTATTCTGAGGCATTGCTCATCTGCGATAGATCTTTCATCAAACCAATTCGTCTGGAGATGGGCAGGTTCTATGAGGAGCGGAAGATGTACCAACAGGCAGCAGAGTGCTTCAAGCAGAGTATGTCCATCAGTAGATGCGTCTACAACCTCATTCTATCAAAGAGATACAAGAGCGCGCTGGACGAGCTCAAGAATTGCCCTTCCCACCTCATGAGCACTAAGGACCACACCAGCATGTTCCTTTTGGAATTGCTTCTCAGTGAGGATCTTGGCGATACGAATCGTAACTCCTTGACATATCTGGCCACCAACTCGTGCGCGTCCACAACCCGCGGATCGCTTCCCACTGACGATCGAATGTTCGACCTCAACAGCCTTCTGGAATCATTACTGATATTCCGGGATGATAAGAAGAGCTTAAAACGACACGATTTTGTTTCGAAGAGCGCAAAGATGAGGAATACAATCACAAACAGACTGAGTGCCTTCCTGGATCAAGCCCAGATACAGATTCTGTATTGCATAATGGCGCAGGCCAATAATTGCGTTCAATAGTAATAAATGCCGACAGCCTCCATCAACTTTTGGCGTGCGAGTTGTCCGAAGAACGCACTTTTCGATAGAGTAGACAACCTGAGCGAAATTTAGACTCACCAGGTGGCAGCTTTCGTGCTGAAAAGCTGTAGAAGTTAGCTTGATATCATAGAGCGAGACGCTAGCTTGCCAACAGCTTGTTCTTATCCCCCCCCCTCCTAAACCCTTCGGCCCCGTGCCTCAGAGTATGAGCTCATAGGTTTGACAAAATTTCCTCGATCAGCCTCGGCGAGTCTACCAAGTGACGTGGTTCAAACAACTTGAACTGGCCGGATGAAACAAGAGACCGTTTCTTAACTTTGTTTGTAACTCAGACGCCTTAATGGGGCCGACGAGATTTGCGCCTCACAGTCGATGCGTGTTCATTTGTATGCAAATTCTGCTCGCCCATGTGTCCGGCATCCACCATCAAGCTAACAGGAGAGAATCTTGTTGATCGGCAATCATGCTTATAGCATTGATGTAGATCAATTATTGCAAGCCTCCTCGCGCGCTGGCCCACACGTCTGGCCGGCGCATATTGTGGGCCGAGAGCAAAGTGCGTCTTGACAACTGGGCCAGACAGCTCGGCCGCCCGCTCGTCCGCCAATGGCCGCGCGACTTTCCAATTATCTGGGTTCCCCTAATTTGGTCCAAATAGACAATTTGACTGCGCATAGAAAGAATGCGAGCTGCTGGCCCGTGGCCACAGCAAAGCCTTTCACAAAGGCCAGCTAGCTAGTTTGCCCTTTTTCCCGCACGTCAAGCGTTAAATGAACAGATGTTCAGCCTTGAGGATGAATGCCGCCGGGTTTGCTGGTGACCAGTCGGCCGCCCACAGCGAGCCAAGCTCGAGCTCGACCAAATTCAGCTAGCCCCTCGTTCCTGGTGGGAAGCTTGCCAATTGGAGCCATGAGCATTCAATTAGAGGAGGCTGGGATGGTCTGAGCGACATGGCGCCGACTTGAAATGGCCGCCAGCTAGCGGACAAACAAAACGGGAGACCCCCATTCGAGATAGAGATCTTGATTTGTGTCTCTCGGATGCGCTTGCCAATAAAGGTTGACCGATAAGGATCTAACTGCTTGGTGGGTGAAAAATAGGAACATCCGACGCTTGGAAGTGGGAAATGGAATCGCTTTTGAGCGTTGACTGGCAGCTCGCTGACCTTCTGTTTGTCTCCTCTTTCCCTCTAAATGGCTCGCCAGTGGCATAATCGGATGCGGAAATTGCGGCCACCCTAAATGGACCAGTAGGCAGCCAATCGATGGAGTGAACAAAACAAATTTGCTTTGGGTTGTTGCTTTGGGGGATCAGCGAGCTTGCTGTTGTTTGGACTGCATCAGCGGGCGCCTAGCTGCGCCGGCGTTCAGCCAGCCTGGATAGTGCGCCACCTACCTTTGCAGGTTTGCAGCTCGCAGTTAGATTTACATAATGTTACCTTGGTTTCATTCTCACGGTTTTAAAATGAACAGCGAACAAGAAATTGAAATCAGTTCAGTAAACATGTTGGCCAATTTTGTTGTTACTGGCGAGAGTTGTAGGCGAAGGAGAGAGAGAGAGAGGCAGAGTGAATAGGAGCAGCGGATTGGTTTTGATGCGCGCCAGCAAAGCGGGCCAACGGGAACTGATGTGCGGCGCCGCCGCCGCCGCCGAGCTGCAAACGCGGTCCGAGCGGCTTACATATGCAAATGGCGCCCTCGACAATCATCCATCTTGATTCCCGATCACACAGGCTGAGCTGTTGAGCTGCATCACTTAGTTGGATCCTGGCCCCACCAGCTTGGGGCCCCAAGGAGACGGAGCGCGCTTGGTGGGCAGGCGGCCGCCGGCTGTCGGGTCTGGCAAATAGACGGGTTGCTGGTTTGCAAGCCGCCTAGAGGCTAGACGGGCGCTTAAGGCTGCAACGTGGAACTTTGGGGCAAGAATTTGTTCATCAAGTTGTAAAGTTCCAGCGTCATAAAATTTGTCTCCTCTCTGGCCGAGACAACAACCAACTACACATTTTGCCACATTAAAGCGGCCCCCAATATTGGCGGGCCGCAAACTAGCGAGTGTTGCTCACTAGCCAGAATTCAGTGGCCAATTGGGTTGTATTGGGGCAACAAACTCACGTTGGAGCGTCTCAAACTAAACCTGACTGAGTGACGCTGAACGTGGTTCAGTTCAACTTGAGCGCCTTGCCGGGCAAACAACAATTGCTCGCCAAATTGGAGAGACCAAGAGGGGCGCCAAGCTAGCCAAAAATCGAGCCTCAAAGGTTTGCGCCGGTGTTTTGGGCGTGAGGGGGCTAGTTGCGCGCGCAAACGATTGGCGGCCTCCTGCGCAAGCGCCGCCCCACAATTCACAGCTGGCGACTGGTTGGCAAGACCAAACTCAGGCCGCTTGGCTCATCCCTCGAATGCTCGAGCGTGGAGGCAGTTTTGTCGACTGAGCTGTTCGTCTGAGGGGCAGCCGAGAGGTAGGTGTGCTTGCAGAGGGTAGAGAAAGGGAGAGAGAGAGCAAGCGAGTGGAACTTTCAATTGAATCGGATGCCTTCGATCGGCTTAACCTGCGAACTTGACAGAGCAAATCAACATCAAGCTGCCAGAGCGAATGGGCGCCAAACTTCAGCCAAACTCATCTCAGTGGCCGGCTTGACACCAGCGCCAGTGGGCAGAGTTTGGCTGAGTGGGATGGGCGAGATGTGCCGCTTCCGCTTCCGCTTCCGTGTTGGCGACAAGGCCAAGCGAGCGGCAACACTTGGCCTGCTCCTGTTGTTGCAATTCGCGAGCCAAAACTCGTCACAGTGTTGCGAACCAACTGGCCGGCAACCCGCAGCAAGCCTGTCTGTCGCCCCAGGTGCACAAGCTGAGATTGAAGATTTTATCGGCCAAAGTTCGAAAGCTGAGGTAAGTTTTTGGTTGCAAGGAGCCGCAAAGCAGCAACTAGATTTGGGTGCCGCTTCACGTTAATCGACAAATCTAACAGACTGAATGGACAAGAATGGGCGACATAAATCAGGCGGCCAAAGGTTGAGCATTGTTGCTCCGTGTCCGTCCTCTTTTCCTGGCGCCAAAGCTCTCGAGTTTTGCCTCCTCGAAGCAAACTCGAGCTGCTTTAGTTAGCCGGCGATCATCTTAGATGGGAGCCATTTTCATTTCCTGTTTATGGCATTCAAAAATGATCATATTTGTGTGATTTATGGCCCATAGAACTTTGGCTAGTCCACCAAACTTTGGTTCAACAGCCAACACAACACGACCGATCGAGCGGCAGCGAGCAAGTGCAACTGTTATCCTTTATCAAGTTATGCTCTGTTGGCGCTGCCGGCTCGGGTTATCTCTTCATTTGCACTTTATTATTTGAATGCTCTTGCTCGCTAAGCCGGCGGCAAGATGGAGACGTCTCCTTCCTCCTCCTCGCCGTCCTCTCGCTGCGAGAGTCGGCAAACCCAAAAGCACAGCCCCTTGCGCGAGCCAAAATTGTTGCCCTCCTCTTGGTGGATGAGCCGGGCATCCGGAGCGAGTCTGGCCGCTAGCGCTCAGAGGCCGGGCCACTCTGGCCGGCTGAGATATGGCATTGATGAGTCTATTGGTGCACGAAACATTAGGCAACCAGTGAGTCGCAATGTAGAGGCGTCGCATTCAATGAAATTTAAAAGTCCCGCCTGACTCCACCTCAGCCCGCCGGCCCATTGTTTTTCGCCACGAACCCAATTGATCTATGCAGAGAGAGAGAGGAGGGCCGCTCATTCACCCACTGAACCGGTGAGGCATCGCCCGTTGTAGCTAGTGCAAATGAGACATCAGTGCTCAGATCTGAGCACGGAGTCAAGTGGGCGGATAGCTCGCTTGTTGAGCGGACTGATGCGAGAGCGCGACGCATTTAAGGTCGATTGTGGGGCGCTTTTGTCGCGGCTTTTGGTTGGCGGCGGCCGCCGCTTGTTTGGCCCGAGTTTTCATTAAGGGACGCTTGAGAATCCATAGATCACAAGTTGTTTATTTAATGTTATTTATTGCACAATTCCATTAGAGGCGAGGCTGATTCTGCTGCATTGCTGGCCGCGCATGGCTCGCAATCAAGTGGCGCCAAGATGGCTGATGAGGCCGCGAGGAGTTTGTTGAAAAGTTCACTTGAACTTTCAATAGGCCGCCTGGGGGGAGGCGAGGCGAGCGCCCAAGCGGGCCAATTGTCGTCCCATCTTAGCCCTCTGGGTTTTGGCGAGGGCGCCAGCACCGACCACCCAAACGACAAGCGAGCGCTCGCAATGGCCAGAATCTATCAATTTTCTTTGGGGCTTAAAAAAGGGCTCCCACGGTCGCCAATCCAAGGGTGGGTGAGACAGCGCGAGGCTGTCTCCCCAAGTGCGCCAGCTCGGCCAACCCGCCGGCAAAAAGCCCGTCCAGGCTTAGAGGCCAGAGGAATAATTAGGATTCGCGCGCTGGCTCCAATGATTGATTTCTGCCCTCAGGTGAGCTCAGGTGGAGTTTGCGCGGGCGAATAAATCATCTTCGCTTTCGCTCTGTGCATTTCAATTTCGAGCTTGGAGAACAAAAAGCAACTGGCAGCAGAGCGCGAGTCTCTCCGCTCGCCCAGTGACCTTGCGGGTGGTTAGTGTGGCGAAACGCGGCCGCATCATAAGGGAACGCGCCAGCCAGGCACTAGCGGCCGCCGGTGGCGCCGCCCAGAGCCTCTGGCGCCCTTGAACTGGCGCCAAATAGTTGAGGTAAACTGGGCCAGCCGAATGAGTAATCAACTCCGGGGGCTCGCCAGTGGACGGCAGCGCGCGAAGGGGGAAAATTGTCACCCCAAGCTGGAGGGGCGAGCGCGCTGGAACTCGCCTTGACACTGAGACTTGGGTTTGAAAAGTCTGAGCTCAGCTCGGCAAAAGCGCGAGTCTCGCTGCCCTAAGACGGCTGCTTGTGACAGAGGAAGCAAAATATAAACAGGGAGAGTTGGAGGCCCCCTCTCTGCGCCCAACTAGATCTCTAATCCAAAATAACCGCCGTAGAGCGCCTATTTTGGGCGCAAACGCGTAACTCGAGCGCCACTTCTGCCTAACTAAACAAATTGCGCCCCCTCGCCGCTGGACCGACGCTGGGCTGGCCAGGGCGCAAACCGCGCCCACTTATCACAAACTGGATGCGCTAAGAGGGACCCCGAACTTGGCGCGAGGACCGGAAATCGGCGGCCGCCGCACGTTCGGCGTGTTGGCCGGTTGGTCGGCACCTGGCCAGCGTGTGTATGTAGCTCCTTTGCTGGCGCCCTCGGTGCTTGCTGGCGGCTGCACGCCGCTGGACCGAGCTGAGACGCAAAGTCAATGAGGACGCACTCAACCAGATTGGCCCCCTCATTTGGCCGCCGACAACCTGGCGCGCAATCCAATCCCATCGCTGAACTAGCAGGCTTGTGGTCTAGTGAGAGAGGGGGGGGGGTTTAGTTGCCCGAAGGCGGATCTGATTTCGCCCCATCTTGAATCGCGCCAAGCAAGCTCGTAGTTGCTGCTCAAATGGGCGCCAATTCGGGCCCATTTGTTTATACTGATGATGGCCACACATTTGCAATGGAGGAGTCCGACCCTCTCGCTCAGGACGCAACCTCTCTCAAACTGGGAGGCCGCTTCCATGTCCCCAAGACTCAAGTGGGCCGCCTGTGATCGATATGCCCGGCAACGGCCGCTCGCCCTCCCCTGGGACCCTCATTGTTTCGCGCGCACGAAGCTCCACTTGCTGCTTGGGTATCAATTAGTTGCCGTTCCAAAATCAAGGTCGCAAGGAAGGTTGAAGCAAGTCGAATGGCCCATTGAAGACTAATGGAGCGCTCAAATTGTATACTGGACAGATCTCGCTGGCTTGATTTGCCGTCACTCACTGATCGCCAGTTTTGGGCGGCGCTGAGGGCTGGGGGGGGGGCAGGGAGTCAGGTAACAATGAGGCAGCTTAATGAGCCGTTTGGCGAGTTGGCGGCTCGAAAATGGAGTCAAATTTAGGCGCTCGCAATGGGCGAGAATGTTTGCGATCTGGCCGACAAGTGTCGGTCAACAGGCAGCATCTAGCTTGGCGAGACGCGAGACTGTTGGAGCTAATAGGCTCTGGTGTGAGCAATTTTTGCGCCACTTCGAGCTCAGAGGGCTGCAGCGGCGCGCAACCCTTGCAAGCGGCCAACAATGGGTTGGGCCAAGCATAAGCAGTATAATAGAAGATGGACCATCTTCGTATCTAATGGAGGCCTTGGCCTCGGCCTCGGCCAAAGTTTAATAATCATTTCGGGCGGCTCGCTCATAAGCGGAGTGCGCACTTTGCTGCGGGAGCCCAGCCATTAGCACGCTCGCCGGGCTACGTGCGATCGAAATTCGCGTGTCCGTTTCGTGGGCGCCAACAAAGGTAGACTTGAATTTTGGGCGAAAATTTTGGACATGTCCAAGCGAGCGAGCGAGCAACAGCCCTGAACAGGGAGCGAGTCTTTGTACAGTGAAACAAGCGGCTCAAGTCTCGGCGAGGCCAATTTCTCTAACAAATTTGCCCTTCCCAACCAGCCTGGCCGCCAGACTGACCCACCGACGGATGGAAGCACCAGCACTGGCCGCCCATTGATGAATGGACTGGAGGGCTTCGCTCCGTTTGGGGCAGACGAGAGCATGAACTCAGGTGAAGGTGGACGAATAAATCAGGGACTTTGGGGGCGCGGCGGGGGCAACGCAAATGGGGAGGCGCGAGGCTGGGGCCAGCGAGCCAGCAACAAAGGGCGACATCGGAAGCGCTCGACAGATAGTGATCGATTTGAAATCGGCCCAACGAGAGGTGGAGGCCGCGAGGAGAGCGGCCAAGGAAACGAGACCGACACCATGACAGAGCTGGCAATAAAAGCGACGACACAAATCACGCCGCAAACAGAAATTGCACCGCCAGCAACAACAACAACAACAACAACAACAATGGCTCCAACCACCGCGGCCGCCCAACCAACTGGACTCAAGTGTCGCATTGAAAAGAATTTGTACTTGGATTTTGAGGAGTACAGCCATTTTACTTGCGCAAATTGCTACCAGTAAGTAGGCAAACTGGTGCCAGCGGATCTGGCCGCGTGGAGCGATCTCGGCGCCAGGAGAGTGTTGGCGCGGCTTCGAGTTGCGACAACCAGAGTTGAGCCTCCCGCTCGCCTTGAACCAAATCGACTGGCACGCCCACTCGGCCAGTTAGCCATTCAGCCGGCGAGCGCGTTCACGGTCATCGGCGCTTGTTTGGCGTTATGTCTGCTCGTTCGCGCCCACTTTAATGGGCGAGTTTGGGGCCGAGCTAGCCAGCCAGCCGGCCAGCGACAACGGGATCTGGCCGACGTTTTGCGCGCGCCAGGCGAGGTCGCTCCGGCGCATTTACATGACAACGCCGCCCAGAGCGGCAGGCCGCAATCCCAGGCCGAGTTCCCACTCACTTCCACACGCTCGCTCGATAGCTAGCTAGCTGGCTGGCCGGCTGGCTGGCTTGCCAGCGGCGGGCAGTCATCCTGGCGCAACATTGATGGCACTTTTATGACGAGTTACTTTGTTTTGGCTGCCTGCGCCAGATTGGAACCGCAAACAACAGGCTTGCGAGCGGCCCCATCAATCTAGTCGCTGGCAGTATCCTGGCTGCAGGCGGGTTAATCAGCAGCGCCGGCTCGCCCAATCGACGGCCAACCCCTCTCGCCCCTACAGCACGCTCAGCCGAGCCGCCGGCCGCCAAGTTGGGGCCCATTCGCTCCACTTGGCGGCGGCCAGCAAGCCGGTCTGCATTGGCTCGCCAACAGGACAGTTATCTCGCATTGCGTTCAAGCTAGCGCCTTAATTCGCGCTAATCTCTCCACTCCGCCTAGCTCGGCGCAAGACGGACGAGAAGACAATGCTATGAGGCCGAGATGGCCCCCCTAGGCCAGCCGATCCTGCGCGCAGACGGTTTTTGGCCTAACTGGGCCAAGTTTTAGGCTAAAACGAGTCACTTTTGTGGCCTGTGGAGCTTGAATAAGCGCGTTGCCGAGGCCAAAGATAAGCGCATTATTCTGCACAAAGGAAATGGAATCAGGACGGACGGAGGGCAAAGGCGATTCATTTGTCCGAGCGCAAGGATTTAAAATCCCCCACTTTCGCCTGTCAGCCAATCTGGCACCTCGAGACAGGAGAGGCCAGCCAATCAGGGTTGGCCATTCGAGTACGGCCGCAGTGTTGGCCGGACTCTCTTCCATAATTGAATTAACTTTTCCGCCCCCAGACAAAGTCGAAACTGTCAGAAGAGAGAGAGAGAGACTGTTTCCAAACTGATTGCCTTTGTTAGCCAAGCCAATCGAGTTTGGGCAAAGTTGTATGAATTTATCTGTTTAGCTAGCGAAACAAGGACATGTGGCATGCAAATTAAGTCGACGCCAGCCCAAATAGGCCGAGCTCGGCCTCCATAATGACAGGCGAGCGAAGCGGCCGCTTGCTTATCTTAGAGTTCGGCCTTTGTTGTTGGCCAAATAAGCTGTTGACGTTCACCTGCACCCTTCACTCGCGTCCGCTTCCATCAATCGGAGCCGCCGGAGTTATTGTTTCTCGCGCCCAATTCGAAGCGAGAGATAATATTCAGTTTGCAGCGACAGTCTCCCGCTAGATTGCGACCAAGCCTTGTTTGCAATGTACTCTCATTTAACTAATGTTTGCTCACGTTTTCAAGCTAACATTCGCCCGTCTACAATGGTTGTTGAATGGCCAACAAACTCTGACTCCTCCCGTTCGCAATCCAATTCGAGCTGCATGGGCGCCAACCATGACATAGCCTCCCAATTCTAGTCAACACCAATTATTGCAAACATAGGCTCCTGTTTCATCGGGAGCTTTTGCTGGCAACGTGATAGGGGGAGCCCGAATGTTGTGTATCACGTAGAATCAATATGGTCACCTAGCGTCGATTGCGCCCACACGAAGGCGCCGCTGATTTTGCGTCCGCTGTCCTTTCGAATCACCTAATTCAGCGCTTGGCCTAGCACTAACCGTTGCTGCTCCATTTTCGCCACCTCCAACTAAACTAAACCTCTCTCCTGGTTGAACTCACAAGACTTGTGCCCGTGGACATGTTTAAAAACAAGCTTATATACCAAAAGGAGACGCGCATTTGGCTCTTAGACGCGGTCAAAAATAGACTCCTGCTTCCAAATGAAACTGAAAAAATAAGGCCAACCTTCAGGGATGGAGAGACCTTCCTCAAGTGGCAAGAGTGCTGCAGGCAGGCGGTTCGTTGTTGCGAGAATGCTGCCATCTACCAGCCAAAGACAACCGATTCATTTGGCGAGCTTGTAGACGAGGAACCGCGCACTTGGTGCCCGCCAACTTGGGACGGCTTGGACTGTTGGCCGAGCACAGAGGCGGGCAGCGTTTCAGTCCACAAGTGTCCCCACTATATTTACTTCCTTGACTTTGAACCAGCTTGCTCGGGAACAGCGAGCAAAGTTTGCTTCCCAAACGGAAGCTGGTATGTTCGTAACGATCACGAATGGACCGACTTCGGCAGGTGCGCCCCAAAAGATGTGAGTGAATCCCCTTTAGTCTCGCCAAACTTTCGCCATCTCGCTCATGCACGATGGGTAAACACGCTTGCTTGCTGGATGAGTATGGCCCAGCTGGCCATACGAGCATAAAGGGAGCAGTTTTAAGCGAAATTCAACACGCAAACGCTGAACGAAGAGCACCGGGGATGGCGAGTTTGGTGGGAGAGTTTCTGGGCCAGATGCCCTTACGCTTGAACTAATATTGAACTAACGTTTAACTTTCACATCATTGTATTATATCATCGCAATTCTCCCCCCCCCCCAAACGCTGGAACAAAACTGATCTACATCCTTGCGATCATCCTAAACACTTGTTTCTGAACCTGGCCTCTGCGCACCCCTTTACCTGGCCAACTTGATCTCTTCAATTCCATTCCAATGGAAACTCACCTACTTTTGAGCGATTAATCAAATCAATGAACTAATCTTCTTTGGAATCGATTTACGCCACTCGCAACTCAACCGAATGCAACTGCAACTGCCACTTCACCTGAAAACAGGTCTACGCGCTAAGGCTCACTGTCACTGCTGTCCTGCATATGATCTCCGCTCTCGTTATTGGCCCCTCGCTCGTCGTGCTCAATCGCCTTCCAAACAGAACCGGAAGTAGACGGGTAGAAATCTTGAGCAGCCTACTGTTTTGGATGTTCCTCCACAGTCTCGTGATTTCTGTTCAAAACACTCTAGTTCTAGGGGGCATCTTTCGCAAGGGTCCCAAGGAGTGGATGACCCCGTTGCCTCGAAATGTTTCCAATTTGTCGCGATTCTCATACTTTATCTTTGGTCCAAAGACTCTGGATTCAGTTAGTGATACACTAAAACGCCAAGCTCGCACAATAAACGGACACAAAACTTTTCCTGAATTCGAAATCGAGAACAAGAGTTGGGAAGGTAGATCTGAAATGTCCATTGCTGACTCCGCTCAACGACTCAGGTATCATGAGAGTCACCAAGATTGCAAACTCAACTGTAATAATAATAAGCAAGCTGAGAGTTCGAAAGATTTTAACAAAACGAAGGAATTGCACGAGGGAGGTGCTTATACTCTCAACATGACCAGTGATACTCAGGCCAGTTTGATTGGCACGAACCATAGCCCAACAAGCTCGATTTCAAGGTCGATCGAGCTGGGAGACAATACAAACAAATCCCTTGATGACCCCACGAGTGCCTCGAGAATCAAGAGTTTGCGGATGCAAATACAATTTCTCAATGGAGGTCGAACGACAGTCTTGAAACCTGATAATTCAGCCGAACAAATGAAGATAATAAATGCACTATACGCTCCACAACCGTTTCCGGTGGTGCTCATCTGCTGGATAACGACACTCGGGATCAGGGTTGTAAGTATTGAGAGAGTGAAGACGCTGGAAAATTGACGTCATCTAATCCGAATCTCTTGGAACCCCGAACCTCAGACGGCCCTTCTAACTTATGCTTGGATGTTTACCGGCGCCATCTACTTGTGCTCAGTCCTACACTATGCGCCAGCTGAACCGCCTGCTAAGTTCATCAGAATTATTCTTACTTGCACAAAAGGTTTTCCAATCATCCTCTGCCTTCTCTACACGATCGTCCGTACAATCTACGAGGCGTCTCCGTTGAAACTGATGATCGGACTACCATTTTCTTACCTGATTGGGAGCGACGAGTTGGCGGACTATCTCTGGGCAACGCAACTGGACTGCTGGCTAACAAACGCCAAGTTGGAATTGATTGAGGGTATAACAGAATTTCCAAATCTTGTGCTAGTTGTGGTAAGTGGAGCTTCTACATGGTTATGACTGCAGCGCAAAGGGGTCGAAAACAACATTTGCTTACAATCTCACTCGAATCCTCTAATGAAAGCTGAATACTGGGCTCTTCGTGATCACATTGATCATCATGTGCCGAATAACTCGGCCAGGTACAATTCGAAATGATATGAGCTTGAGAGACTATTTTAAAGCGGCTGGAACGCTCGTTATCCTCTACGGAGCCCACTATTCACTTCTTGCATATAGGCCCGCCGAGAAGTAAGTGGTCTTTTAAGCCAACTGTTACACTGTGTTGATTTCTCTCCCGACTAATGAGTATCATTTTCACCTAGAAATTGTCTTGAGGCACAGGTTATACATTACTTGTTCGCCATTGTGGATAGCATGCAAGGAGTAACTGTGGCATATGTGTTTTGTTACAGAACGATGGAGGGTAGGGACATCATAAGCAAATGGTGGGTTAGCTTACAGGAGACATATCCAGCCTTGTGGGGGTGCAGCGAGAGCCAAGAGACACCAGAGCGAGCTGCTCTCAACGCAAGTGGTAGATCCAACCAGAGTGATGGAAACAAGAACAGTACTTGCAACGGCAATGATCTGGTGACAGAAATAACCAATATGAACGATATTCAACAGGATAGTCAGCTTTAATCCTCGCGTTCAAGACAAAAGTCATCTCTTCTGATCCCCACCATCCTCTATGAGGTCAGCATCTATCTCGGGAAACTTTTCAGGAATCCAATCAATAATCTCGTACTTGACATCGCCTTGAACAACAATTTCGTCCGGACCTGTAACGCTACTGCTGCAGGCATATTTCTTAGAGAATAACTTGGAGGCTTCTTTGAGATCCACTCCAAACGTTGCCATACCAACTATAACCGTCACAAACTTCTTCTTGCCTCTATTTGACCTGAAAACCTCGAGCTTTTTTTCGGCTTGTTTCTTTGCTTTTGGTCCTTGAGCTTTGCCGCCTCTAGTTTGGCGTTTGTGTTCTGGATCGGTATTTGAGCTTTCGGGATCCCTCTTGGCGCAGTCTGTAAATTCACAATACTCAGTTGGTAGAGTACAGTGATCGCAATAATGTACACTAATCGCCAGGTTATCGAGCCCTGATTCAATCGCGGTTGTCATTTCTGATATTTTTAATCTAAATTGCGAGTAATTGATTAAAGTTTACACCTTCAAGAGAAATGTCGCGTATTTTGTGACTCGAGTCTGTGATCAACGGGGATGGGCGCGTTTTTCGAAGCCGCCACTGATCAGGATTGCGAATTGTACTTTCCCGTTACAGAAGTGAAACTCTTTTCATCTGTGATAGACTAGTTGTCAGTTTCGTTTTGTACTTTGTTAAGCATCCGAAATATACATATTTCATACTTCTCAAAAATGTACTTAAAACTGATATAGTATTAACTTGTTGTCTCCAGCTTTCCGGCTAGCGAGCGGACTTTTATTCACGATGCTCATTTGCGACTCAAACTTGTCCAATAACCACATGAGCTATGAAGCATCAATAGCCATAATACTACATTGTTGTAAGAAGAGAATCTTGTACCCATATCTTCGACTGATATCAATTTTAGGATGGCGGCCTCTATTCTTCTCCGCCGTCGAACCACCAGTCTGCATACGATGCACTAATACAATGTATCTTGTCTTCATCATAGCGATTATGATCACCGGCCATTTCCTCGAGTATGCAGCTTGCCATAGCGAGACCCTCCACGGTAACGAATCACTTAAACTACTGCACACTTTACCTAGTCTATTTCATGTTGCTGCATACATGACAGTCCTTTATCATTCACGGAGGCCAGAGAGTGAACGATTAGAGACACTTATGGAGAGAGTGTTCCTGCAAAGTAGTCGTAATGCGGGCTGGCTCATATGCCAGAAGAAACTGATGAAGCAACTTCGTAATTTCTTCATATTTTGCATGATCTGGGTCATTTTGTCACTATCGATGAGACTGTTACATTATCTCTGGTACGAGTCAGTCTACAAACATGCTTGGATGTGCAACTATGAATGGCCGGTAACTCCCGGAAGCAACATCATTGCACTCTTTCGAATCTCATGTTCCACTTGGAACGACCTTGTTTGCGCCGCAGTCGTCACAACTTATTCAGTGCACTGCCAACTAAACATATCATACATCAGAGACTTGTGCACCATTATGAGGGAGAGAAGGATACCTACACAGGTGAGTAGAGAAGCTACTACAGTTTATATGTAAACTCTATCGAACCACAACTGACTCATCTCACGTCTGATTGGCAAGGAATTCTACAAACGCGTCGAAGAGTCCAGAAACTTTGTCGACTATCTGAATAGCGACCAGGCAGTAGGAGTGTCTCTCCTGATGATGAACCTATTTTGCCGTGCTGGGCTCTCAGTCATGGCCTTGCTACACCCACTTGATGTAGTTAGTTTGAGCTGGAGGGCTAGTTGCGTTCTGGCCTTAAGCTGCGTGTCGTGCTCTAGTCTCATTGTTGTTAATCTAAGACAATCCCTTAGATTGACTAACGCCTGCAAAGAGCTCAGGAACATCGGCCATGAGCTTAGATCCATGCACACCTCGCTGTGCATTAGTCCAGAGGATAGTGAGCACGACAATCTGGACAGTTTAGTTCTCTACACAAGCAGTTTAGATATGGAGGCTAGGATCCTACAAATACCAGTTAGGGCTTCCTATTTATCCCTCCTAATGATCTCATTGACCGTCATAATACTCTTGTTGGCACAATTTGGTTACATAAACTTTTAGTTAGTGGGAGAGACATTGCGGTTGTCAGCTAGATAGCTAGCCATTAATGCTAATTGCGAGCGAAGACATTGATTCTTGCAGGGAACGAGAGAAATCTAATGTTTTAGGGAATCAAGTTCGGCCAGTTTTTCTATCACTTCCGCGTCATCCACCTCGATTTCTTGGTTCTTGATGAGGTCTGAGAATGCGCTGTATTCTTCTAGGGTGCAGAAGGGTGTAAATTCTTCAAGGTAGGACCTATCATCCGAACACAGGATGTTTTTCAATCCTGGTCGATCGAGGGCAGTTTGAATTTTGTACATGTGACTCAATGCAGTGTATCCGCTTCGTAGCGCAAACAAATACCTTGTCCTAATGTGATCAAAGTCGAGCTCGACGGCTGAGGCGGATTTAACTAAAGGGTGAACATCCATGCTCTTTTGTTCCTTCTTGTCGTACAACAGATTTACTACATTTTGTTCGATGTAGTAGATTTTCTTCATCAATTCTGTCCAATCCTGCAAGTAGAAACCTCGAGGGGCATTGAACAGCAACATCCAATTCTCGCCTAAGTTGTGAGCTATATTCAGTTTTTGTAATCTGGTATGGCGACGGATCAATTTAGAGGGCTCGAGCAGCAATAGATCTGGTTCAATGTCACCCAAAATGGTATTAATATTTACGTCCCGACGGCTCAAAGGCGAATTTTTTGGGGGAGTAGCTAAGGCCATTGTGAAATCTTGGGAAGTTACCTCCCGGTTGCTCATTAATTCATTCCATGTATCTACTATCTCACTGAGATAAGCGGGTTTCTCTAGGTATCTCTCATCAAGTCTTGGTATAATTTTTTCGATCTGGTGGTCAGAGAAAAGCTTCTCGGCCAGGACGTTCCTTACACTGGCCAATAGTCTACTTCGGGCACCCATCCTTATATGAGAAGACTAGACGTTTGTCAGGTTAATAATGAGCGAAAATATGGCAATTATAAGAGGATGGCATGAGGATTGTGGAGCCTTAAGGATCCAGAATTAAGGACTAGTTTATTCGTGGTCCCAACACACACAACGCAATACAGTGCCGTATACAGGCCTTCTAGCAGCACGAGTGAGCGCGACGCTTTTCACGAGTCTAGACTGCAGACATTATCTATTACAGGTGATCAACCTGTGATGAGTGCGCTAAATTTGCTCCAAATCTTGTCTATCTGTCACCCGCCAAGAATCTTGCCCGTTGTCTCATTTTAATCAAGACATGCAGGTAATCTAATGCAGAGCATTAGCGAGGTACATGTTGTCCATCACTATACTTACACGATGACGATGAGATCTGGCGGCGGAACGAGTTTGAATCTTTTGTGGAGATAAGTGCGAGTCATTCGTTCATTTAGTACTCGGTGGATCCTTACGTTAGGCATACAATGAAGCTTGAAGTGTCCACCTGCGTCGTCCTTCTTTGTCTCGCTCTGTCGGCGGAAGGCAAAAGGCATGAGCACGCTAATTCAAACAAAACCCGTGCAAAAGCCGACGGCGAGGATTTGCCAATAGGTAGCAGCAGGCTCGAATTCGGAACGCCGTATGAGAAGTGAGTATCGATGCGATCTCGGTGGGCAAAGGTGTTAACTTCTGAGTCTAACAATCTGACACGCACTCTGTCCAGGGTTTGGCCATGGCACGGAATCGCCTGGCGACAGCAGCCTCTGCCAAAAGACGCCGGCAAAATGGCTGGCTACTTGATCCGACTATCCAAGACTCATCTCATAATGAGCGAGGACTCGTTCAAGAATATACAAAGGTCTGCATCAGATCTACGACGATGGGATGCAGGTCCCTAGTGGGCCAGAACAAAAACTCACCTATCTCATGACAGAAGAAGGCAACAAGGGCCTTGCTTGAACGCGCAACATGAGCTGTAGGCTGTGCTCAAGATTGAAATCAGTCGCAATGCCCGCCAAAGGATGCAAGGTGAACCCGGAAATTTCACTGAGTTCCTCTTACCCATTAGTGCTTTTGCAATCCCTAGTACCCAGAACCTTTCAATCAAGTCTGTGATTCGCGCTACAAATCTGATGAGGCATTCAATACGTTTGTTGTCCCTCTCGTGAGAGGCATTAGTGCAAACAATCGTGAAATCCATATTCAATATCTCAGTTAGTCTGACAACCGTGCAGGTGATGAACGCCTTGTACAGGTACCCCATCCTTAATTTTCGCCTTTGAAAATCGCGCCGGAGAAATTCAGATAACTACCGCTAGGGTTCCAGTTTTCCGCGTGGTTCTCGCGCATATCGAGCGGGACTTATTTGTAGCCTTATTCCTACGAATTCATCTGTCACCTTTTCCAATCTTTCGAACCTTTTAGAGCGAAATCTATCTTATATCCAACAACTAGGAAATCAAGTTAGGAACATGCAAAACGACCAGGGAGAGTGTGTTGACCTCTACATCCCGAGGAAATGGTAGGTTGAAAACTTTTTTGCGGGATGGACGAGCAGTGGCTCTCCATTAATCATCAGTAAATTTTGTTATCTAACACTCAAATAACATTCCATCCTCTCACAGCTCGGCCTCTAACAGAATAATCCATGCCAAAGATCACGCTTCGATCGGGTTAGCTTTTGCTGAACTCGATGACCAGGGTCATGTGACAGGTACAAACAAGACAATCAACATATGTGGCGAGATAAGGAAGATGGGTGAATCTGATGACTCCATCAATAGGTTAGCTAGGGAGCAAGGCTTGGCAAAAAACGTCTAGACCTTGGGCAATCTAAGTAACGAGTTAGTAGAAAGTCATATTATCTCGGCCAGTGTGTTTTCGTGGCGAAAATAAAAACTGATTCCCCAGATACGGTCATCGCAGTTTGTTTAGTTAAGCTCGTTTGCCCATATCGGACCACAAGTTGTAATCTAACCGTTTCGTAGCCTCGTTTCGCCCTGCGAGTCGGCTACGGGCTCTAGTCGTTTGTTGTGTAACAGTTCGGTACAATGGCTGCAGCGGATGTCCACTTGGGGTGGCTCACAGGCCAATTACCGCAGGCCAGTCTTGGAACTAACTGCCATTGAGCAATGGATTCATCGTCATGCGCCTGATGGCAACAGTTTGGCCGACAAACTTTGTCGGCCAGATTGAGAGAAGCTCACGTTTTTTAACAGTGTTGGTTTGCTTGTATACCGCAATGACGAAGCTATTTCGCGATAGTGGGAATTTTCCTCTCTTTCTATCTTGGAATATGTCGAAACTTCTTGGGGCTCGCTCAGTCTCCCTCTCGTACTTTCAGACGTCGATATGTCGTCACAGATCCAGGAGGACTCGGCAATATGCGACAAGCAGCTAGTCACGCTGTCAGTTCGAGAGCTCAACCGCCATCTCAAGTCGTCGAGATTTAGTAAAAACCAGGTGCAACAGATGAAACAAAGACGCAGAACGCTGAAAAATCGGGGCTACGCAGCATCCTGTCGAAACAAAAGATTTCAGAGGAAAGGAGAACTCGAAGTTCAGAAGAAGAACGAGCTTAGAGAAATCGAGGTTCTAACAAATGAAATTTGCCGGTACAAAAGTTTAATAAGTCAACTGCGTGGGAAGATAGCAGAATGCTTGATGTTTGCTCGCCAGCACAATATAGATCTTCAATTTCTGCACAAGAATGGAGAAGAATTGTCTTCAACTAAGTGATACCGGCAGTTTGTGGCGAGCAATCAAGTTTGCTTCCTGCGAAGATTCTCCAGTTTGATTTCGAGCGTCTCATCACGAGGCCTCTCCGTTAAAGGTGTATACTTCTTATCGCTCATGTTATCACATTCGATTCCGAAATCTTTCCACGTATTTTTAGATTCAATTCTTGGCCTCCTAGTGTGACGGCCATCGTCTGGAGTTGAGCCGTGCACGCAACTTCCCTCAAGATCGAATAGTACGTGCTCGATCATCATGGACTTGGTCTTATATTTGCACCAGAGTTGTCTCAGCTGTCGAATCAAATTTTCCAAAACTCCATGGTTGTAAATCCAGCCTGATGGCAAACTCTCCGGGTTGTACTTGCAATCGAAGAGACATAATGGGGCTGGACTTGCTCGATTGTAGTTGGGTCTTGCTGGGCATAGCTCGAGATCTAGCAATTTTGAGAAAATATCTGGACGCTCTTTGCCTGAACCAATTAGGAAAAGAACTGTCATGATACACCTAATTTGGTGATAAAGGAACGCTTGGCCGACTATGATAACTTCAAAGAAAGAGTAGAATTTTGATTTATCGACGCTCGCATTGGCAGGCTCTACTTCTCGGATTGAAGCTGATATTATGGTCCTTTTGTGGTTTGTGACACCGTGTTTGAGATCGAAAGAGCAAAGGTTCCTGAAATCATGTTCACCAATTAGATGGGGTAACGATTGTTGCATGGATTCAATACAAAGATCACCAGCTGGAAATATATACGAATATGACCGCTCCTGGCAGCTAAATCTGGCCGAAAAGTCTGACTTTACTGGAGACCAAGCTAAGGCTCGGATGTGCTCTGGTAGGAGACAATTTATCATATTGACATAGTTCAATTCGACCTCGGAACCATCGCTCGTTGCTGGTCCAGTGTAGCCTTCGGGAGTGAATAGTCCCACGTTGTTCGGATCATCTTCGTTGATCAAATTTGATCTGACGCTCAAATTCACCACTTGTCCGTATGATGATACCCCCTTGTCTGTCCTACCGCATCGATTATAGCCGCACTTGTCGCGAGACTCAATGAGACAGGCAGATGTGAAGGCATGAAATAGATGAAACTCTACTGTGTTTTCGTTCTCAGTTTGAGCTGCCAATCCATCATAATCCCAGCCAAAGTAGAGAATTTTTAACGCAATATGTCTACGCTTGTGTTTGGAGTGATCGAATGGCCTCCTGCCCATGGTTGCAACAACTATTGTTAACTAATGATAATTCCGTTATTGGCTTGTTGTTTCAGATCGATCAGTGTTTATCTATCCACGTGTTCTAGTTTCCCAACTCTGTGTGAGCTTAGGCGCCCTCGTTTGTGAGTTTACGAACGTCGTTGAGGCGATTCTCTTTTTAGCAAGCGGGATCAAATACAAGGGCACTGACCAAGATGGATAGGCCCTTTCATCTTTGTCATATCATAGCAAAATCTTAGCTAGCCAGACGAATCAAGTCAGAAGAAAAAAGTTCTGGCAAGCTTTGTCGTCAGACAGGCTGCTAATGTTATTGCAGTGATGGGGAATAGTCTCTGTCGTATTATGATTCTTCTTAAAGATTTCTCATCAATGTGGTTAGCAGGCTGTAATGTGGGATCGTTCGAGTGTCTTGACGCTTGACGCCTCAGATCTAACAGGTTTTTTTGGGTTGCTTTTGAGGTTAGGATGAGGTCATCCAGCTCACTTACTATCTTGACAATACCGACATAATCCTTACCATATTCTAGTATCTCTGGATTACTGCGAATGTTTCGAGAGAGATACTTGAAAGTTACTCCGATATATTCCAAATGCTTATTAATGTCGTTTAGTGTTACATAGATGCCTGGTCCAGTTAGTAGCGATTTCACTGTCAAGTCTCGTAGGCTCGTTGGTGACCATGTTTCGCCGTGAATTTTCGCTATACTGTCCAAAACCTTCTTCCTCTCGCCAACCAACTCTAGGCCACAATTTATGAGATCCTGTTCGTCAAATTCCAGTAGCTGCCTGAGGGTTACTCGATTCTTCAGAAAATAGTCGACTAGATGGGGCTCCTCGATTGCATGACAAAACAGATGTATATCTTGGAATTCGATGCGCTCGCAGTCGTCAGTGTCACTGTCTGAGTTGTACTCCTCGTAGGTCAATGCTTTGGAGCTCTTATTTTGATCACACTCGGCTATTTCATTGCTATCAACTGCCCACGGATTCTCCTGCTCAACCTGAGGCTGATCGCCAGTGTCTTGTTGCATCGTCAGTGAGTTCCCACAAGAGTTTGCTGCGTTAAGGTGAGAGAATGGGGTAGCCTCGTGGTGAAAAGTTGGCCCTTAGCCTAAAAATGCGATATCCTAGAGTTTCAGGAGAGCTCCGCCGGCAGAGAGGGGCGAGAGATGTAAGCTTCAACAAGTGAATTGGACGCTAGAATCACGTGCTCCGTGCACTGTAAAGTCCGCGCAATCCGATCGGGGGACTCTCACTCGTCGTCCACGGTGCTCAGTGTGCGTCTAGCGGGTTTGCGTGCATTGGGATTAGATCCAGGGGGCAACGTTGAGCAAATAACCCCGTGTGTGCGTCCGCTGACAACTTCAGAGAGTTGTTTGGGGAAAAAGTTGAGCCACATTGCGCAGGCTCAGCCGAAAGTGTCGCAATCGACGGACTTGTCCAGTTACATCATTTCAATGCTCCTTTTTGCAAACTGGAGTCACAGTTGCTCCTCCAACAACAAACAAGTCAACCCGACAATCTTGGTTGGAACAATCTGAGTTGGAAGTCAGAGTTTGAAGAGAGAGAGAGAGGTTTGCAGGTGTGTATGAGTATTTAGAAGCTTCGAATGGAGAACACTATTTTGGGTCCGTTTGGGCAGACTAGTTACCTGGTTGAGCGGCAATATGTGGGCGCCACGAGTACCTGCAACTCTGCGTGCGCTTCAACGGACGCAAGTTGCGAGGTGAACTCGGCTTGCGAGCGGTCAAATGAGAACAACCGCTCGCTTTTGCGTAAAGCAGAGAAAGGCGCCTTCGAGGGTGAGGAGACCAGCGAGAAGTCGCCTGGTTCGAGCGTGGAGTTGAGGCTGAGCTTAACTAAGCGCCGGCCCGAGAAGCAGCGGGTGCAGGTGTCTCAGGCACAGTTTTCGCTCTCAGCTCGCACCCCAAAGTGCGCCCGCTGCCGAAATCATGGACTGGTCTCAATGCTCCGGGTAAGTGGCGAGCCCCTTGGCCAGACTAAACGCGCTCCAACTCAACCAACTAACCGCACGCTGCTCTATATGTCGCCCCAAAAACCTATACATGGCCGCGCTCGCAGGGCCACAAGAGGCACTGCAAGTGGCGCGACTGTTCCTGCGCCAAGTGCAACCTGATCGTTGAGCGCCAAAAGATAATGGCGGCGCAGGTGGCGCTCAGGCGCCAGCAAGCCCAGGAGGAGAACGAGGCGCGCGACCTAAGCAAACAGTTCAAGGTTGACGAGTTGGTGTGCGAGCTGCAGGAGAAGAGGGGGCTCACCTACATGGCTGCACTCAAGTTGGCCACCAGCCCAACCGGCCAACTCGAACTGGAGGAGCCAGAACCCGAAACCGACGAGGAGGGCCAGGTACGTGAGCTTGGCGGGCCGGGCGAGAGGGCGAGAAGCGCGAGCCGAAGCAGCGGCGCCTCCTCCAGCTCGAGCTCGTCAACCAACGACGAGCTGGACGTTGGCGACAACCTGCGCTCGCCGGACCAGAAGCAGCGTCCCTCAGGGGCGAGGCTGGCGCCAGGTGAGTAGCGACTTTTTGAGGGAGGCAGGACAGAGTTGGAAGTGCGCGCGTGTGAACCAGCTTTGATGGGCGAGCAAATTTGCAAGACAAACTTGGGCCAAAGCGGATTAAATTGGCCAATTTAACTCCTCGAGTGAACTCAACTGGCGACCTGAGCGCCAAACCTAAGAAACGGGAGTTAATCTGATTGACAAACAGCCGAGCGGCCAATTGTTGTCCAGTGTTATGTTTTGACGGCCCCGCGCGGCCGCTCCAATAGTTGGCATCCGGTTTACTTGGCTCGCAGCCCCTCGGGCCAGCTTGGCGCCACTTGACCGGCTCTGCTTCAACCTCAACCTCCTCCTCCTCCTCCTCTCGCCGCTCCCATTGTTTGGCGCGCCGACAAAGCCGACCCGTCGGCCGGCCGGCCAGTAGCATGCGAGTTTGTGACATGTCAATCATAATTTGCCTCCCTCATTTCAATCTCCTGGCCCAAATCCGAGTTTAAGCTGCGAGCGAGGCGCCCGTCTTGGCGCTGACCTGGCCAGTTATTGGGGCTGGCCACTGTCGGCCGGGTTAGTTTGCGCGCGCGCGCGCACTAGCATCCATTCATTCAAATGCTGGCGGCGCTCAATTCAAAGCCCCCCGCTTTGGGCGGGCACCAAACCCGGGCTTAGCGGCCAATCAGCGCGAGCTGGCCTTTGGATTCGGTCAGGGCCGAGTTCGGATTGCTTGGCGCGCAAATTGAATTCAGTCCGGCCGGCTTAGCCGCGCCAACTGCGCCTCACCTGGCCCCCCCCTATAAGCTCGCTCGCAATATAGTTTCAATGGGCGGCCGCAGCAAAAGGCTTGAGAGTTGGGCGCCTCCATCGAGCGCGAGATTATTGGCGGCCAGTTGTCATCGGGCCATTTGGAACTTTGAGCAACAAATAATAAATTGAATCTGCCCCCAAAGTGAGCGGGCCCAAGAGAGAGAGAGAGAGGGGCGGCGCCAGTTTAATATGTCGGCGCCGCCGAGAGTTGACAACTGGCCGAGCGGCAGAGCGACAGAGACCATTACACTTGGGAGCCGGCGACAGATACACTTCCGCCGCCGCTACCACCCAAATTGGGCTCAATCGGCCGCCGACTTCCAGGCAAAATGATTGATATTTTTCGGTCACACAATGTCAGCGCAATTACGGCGCCAACAACAAATATGAGCAACTGCAACTTGCGGCCCGCGAGCAGCCTTGCTATTATTGTCGCTCCCCACCCTTGGCTCCAACTTCCAAAAGTTTGGAGCCTGAACTCAATTGCGCGCGCCGGCCAAGACGGCGCCGGCGGACAATCAAGGGTCCAGCGGAGGGAGTTTGAATGAAAGCGGGCGGCTTATTATTGTTGTCAAACGGTTGCTTGTGATTGGCGCGCATTTGTTCGCTGGAAGGTGGTTGCGATGCGTTGCGTTGCACTGCATTGAATCGCATTTCGTTGCGCACAATGGACGCGCCAGCCACCCCCATTCAATGCGCCGGCCAGTTGGCAGTTGTTGCCCAATGCCGGTGACGATTTGCGTGCGCGGCCGCAGCCGCAGCAGAGTTTTCAAAGGGAGCAGGAACAGGATGGATACTCGGCCGGCACCAGTTTGCCTGCGCGCGAGTAATAAATAATCGCCGCCCAAGAGGCTTGCGCCGGATGAGCCCATTGTTTGCTGATCGCGAGCGGCGAATGGGGAAGAGTAGAGTTGAGTAGAGCGAGTGCTTACGCTTGCAACTACCAGATTAATGAGTCACTTGAGCGCCAATATCGGCCCAGTTATTGGATCTGCCCGCGACAGAGGTGACACTTTTATGAGATTGTAATAGCGCCCGCTCGTAGTTGATATTTTGTTTGCCCTCTATAGGCGCGCCCATGAAACAAATTGATTCCTGCGCAGCCAGGAAGTGGACTCACTACTGCGGCTCGCCGTTGCCGCAGAGGCCGCACCAGCTTGTTGTTGTTGTTGTCGCTGCTACTGCTGCTGCTGTTGTTGTTTGGCAAAACTTGTTTACTTTCCCATTGGACCAAAACCAATGGCAAAAGCCCGTTCTTTAACGTGTTGACTTTCTCACATTGAAACAACGTCACGGCTTCAAGTCAATCCATCTTGGCGCTGTTGTTGTTGTTGTCGTTGTCGCCTTGCGTTGCCTCAAATTTACATAATGTAATTGCAATGCCAATATCGGCCCCACAAGCGAACCCGAATCAAGCGGCTAAACTAGGGAGCGCGAATAGTTGGTCTAAAGGCCGAAGGTATTGACACTTGGCCGCCCACTTGGCCTCCAACCCTTTTGAACACCAGTGCTTGCAACTAACCGACACTCCCACTTCCACTTCCGCCGCCTGAATAGCCGGCCAACAGAGGCGCGAACTCGAGGAGGCAACGGTGGCTGCGGCAGCTGAATCAAAACGAGCAGCCAGAAAACGGAAGTCGTCGGGCTCGCCCACCAAGAGCAAGAAGCACTGGGCGCCCAAGTTGGCCGCCGCCGCCGCCGCCGCCGCTGTCGCAACCAGAAGGGAAAGCGGCCACGCGCAGAGCCAGGAGGGCAACCACTTCCGGCCGGCGGACCCGCTCTACTTGGCGGCCGGGCACGGCGACAAGTGTGCGCCTGCGCGAACTTATGCGGCCCAAGAGTCGCGCGTTCCATTCAACCTCGGATCCATCGAGGGGCTCCGAGCGGGCGCAACTCTCGCTAGCAACAGCCGGGCTCAGCCATCTGAGCTCCAAATTAACGTCAGAAGTTGCAAGGACAACACAATTTGCGGCGCCAAGCTCGACCGCCAACTCGCGCAACTGCCCGCAATCTCGTGTTACGACTATGGACCCTTTGGGAGCCCATTCGCGCTCCTCATGGACTCGCTCAGGTCGATGGGCGCAAGGAGCGGCCAGGAAGGAGCGGCCAAGCAGCCTCAAGCCGCGCCCGCCCCGCCGGCCACACTAGCAGCCTACCAACGCCAGCTAGTGCAGCTCTCGTGCGCCCCAAACGTAAGCTCGTCAAACTTCTTCACCAGCCACCAACTCGCAGGACCTGGCGCTGTCTCGCAAACTGGCGCTCGCTTTCCCACGAGCCAGCTGGCTTTTGGCTACCTGACTGCCGCTCACCAGAAGCAGCTGCTAGCAGAGCAAAACCTCTGCTTATCGCCAACTTGTAGCTCCAACCAGAGCAACCTGTCCAGTCCGAGCGCCTCAATCACCCCAAGCAGCTCGCTCTCCATGGCACAAGACTGATCCAATTATTATCGTTTACTCAGACCTTTAGCTTTATATTTTGTCTCAGCTTTTAGCCAGCTTAGTCGTTGACTTACCCATCGAATATCAGCACCAAAGTCGTCACTGGAAAGAAATTACAATCGTCATCATGTACTCAAATTAGAATCCATCTAATCATGTAATAAGCTTGACCTAAAAATAAATATACGACTTTGCTACCCAACTTCCAAGTAGCCATTCCTGGCCTCTCGAGCTGATTTCATCTAGATTAGGCTATGTGCAAACTTCGCTGCCAATATTTAGACCCAACTCTTGTTGGCTCTTGATTTCACCCTTTTAAACTGAGACACCTGAGCCCAGGAACTGTCTCGAGGTTAGAGGTGAGTCTAAACCAATATCGTAACTCCAGAACCGTTGAGGTTGGGCTGGTTTAGTTTAGTTTCATTGGTCACGGGGAAATTTGAAAAAAGACACCGAAAGTTTACCCCAGAAAACCCTGCCTGCAACTATAAGGATACGATGAGGCGGAAAAAGCGAAAGGCGCACAGAGGGAATCACACCCAATGCGTCAGCTCAAACAAAAAGATTTTTTTTCGGCACTCAGATCGACAACAAATACAGTCGATCATTTCTTGGTCATTTGCTTACTTATTCAATACGTTTTTGGTTCACCCAAGCGCTACTGTCCAGCGATAATTTAAATACGAAACGGCACCTAGTAGGCCAATCACCCATATTCGTCCCTTGGCCTAGAGTTCTCAAGAGGACCTTTGAACAGACACTGACAGGACTCCTCCAACCGCATAAAGTGTCCCCTCAGTCTCGTAACAATTTTCCGGCACTTGAAGTCGACTCATTTATGACCAGCCATCTAGCATCGCTCTCCTTACATCCGACCGCCATGTTCATCAGCGATGCCAGCAAGCTCGAGCAAAAGACTCAAAATGACATAAAGGCTATGGAACACCCGACACTCAAGGTTCCCTACGAAGTACTAAACAAAAAGTATAGAATTTCACAAAAGGTCATCGATCGCGAAGTGAATCACCTAAACCAAACGCTTTTAGAGCTAAAGAATTCATCGTCTTTGACAAATGTACACCAGGCTCTCAGTAATGTTGTCGAGAAGTTGAATGTAGTCAAGAGAAAGGCTGACGAATCCATGTTGGACGAACAAGAGGCAGCTCAAGCCTGTAAAAGACGCCTAGACCATCTGAAGGGACTGTACACTTCGCAAAAGGATAGTGTTGCCATCAATGTATGGAAGAAGAAGCGAATGGATAGGCTGTTGGTTGATCATCTTCTACGGGGTGGCTATTACGAATCGGCAGCAAAACTGACCGAGCACTCGAATTTAGAAAACTTGACAAACGTGGAACTATTTTTAGTCTCGAGAAGAGTCGAGAGCAGCCTAGCAGAGGGGGACACAAGCAAATGTCTTGCTTGGTGTCATGAGAATAAGTCTAAATTGAGGAAAATTAAATCCACTTTAGAATTCAAGTTGCGACAACAGGACTTCATCGAGCTAATAAAACAAAACAGAAAGTTAGACGCCATCATACATGCAAGAAAGTATCTCAGCAATATAGATGACTCACAGCGCGAAGAGCTCGAACACATAATGGGTCTCCTTGCTCATCCGCTTGACACCAAGAAGGAGCCATACAAATCACTTCTTGATTCATCGAGATGGCAAACTCTAATCAATCATTTCAAACAAGAGAATTACAACCTGTTCCAACTGAATTCAGTATCAGTTTTCTCTGTTGTACTCCAAGCTGGACTTTCCGCTTTAAAGACGCCCCATTGTTATCGAAAATCTGGACAACGAAATCCAGAGTGCCCCCTATGTACGCCCCTCTTGAATGAATTAGCCAAGAACTTGCCATATCCCCACTGTTCTCAATCGAAGCTAATATGTTCCATATCCGGCGAGCCATTGAACGAGCACAATCCCCCGATGATGTTACCGAATGGGTATATTTATGGTGAAATAGGACTCAGATCGATGGCTGCAAAGAACAACGGTCGCATAAGATGCCCTAAAACTCAGGAAGAGTTTAGCATTGATCAGATCGAGAAAGTTTTTGTCATGTAAATTTGTGTTGATAGGATTAGACCGAAAGTTACGAAATATCATGGTATTCGTAACCGAAATAGTCATGGGATTTGAGATAGAGATAGAAAGTGAGATAAAAGGTGTGCGTATCAATTAAACTGATATTGATATCTGATTGCTAAATAGAGGAGAGAGTTGACTACCTTTATTGATTTGATAAGATAAGGATATGACTCTGGTGTGGTTCGATTGGTTCGATTTTCTACTGGTTTCGCTCAGTATTCGAACTTGACGTGCAAACGGTTCTGATTGATGGGGCGACCAAGGTAGATACCGTTTCCCCAATGGTCATTCCTGTCAATTATGAGGTCAATATGGATTCATATCGCTCTGCTGTTTCATCTCTACTCGAAGAGAATGTTAATAGAAGCTATTCGAGTAGACGTACCCCAAGATGTGAGGTGCGAAACTTCGCTCATGATAAAAGGACCAGGGACGATGGGACTGTATGAAGTTGAAGAATTTGTAGATGAGCAAGATGGTAGTATCAACCTTAAAGTTATGGATGTAACAGCTACTTCAGGTGCCGACAAGATTACAAATTATTATCGAATAAAGGAAAGAGGCGGCATCAATCTAACAGATGATGGCATTGTCTCCTATTGTCGGGCAAATCTCATTTGTAAGCAGAGCAGGACTATTGATTGGGACTTGAAGGAGTATACTCGTTTGCTAGACATGTTAATCAAATCTGAGAGCATAAACACTGGATCGATAGAAAACGATCGAACTGCCATTGGTCCCCTAGCTCTTCTCCGGATAGTCAAAGAGAATTTGGAATCGTTTATCTACTCTCAAAAAGCTATTGACGATCTGACCTTGACTGAAATGTATTACTTTAGACTGTCTGCATCACCAATTCAAGACCATATTCTCGAGCTCGTAATTATGATTCCAGTATTCAATGTTCCTTTGAACGACAAGCCGGTGGAAGGGAAGACCTCTCTTGCAAGCCTAAGGGCTGATGTATACCCAGCAAAACTGGCACTGGTATTGCTCGGTAAAGATGCGCAACAATTAGCTAAACGAAATCCCCAAGATCTATTGGGCATGGAGGACAGTTTGCTGAAGATTGTTATCTCTTACCACTCAATCAACCAGCGCATGACAAGTTTGCATTTAGGAGTGAATTCGGACATCTTAGACGAGACGGATCCCTTCTCGCTGCCTTCTGGTGCCGGATGTGGGAGTGCATCAAAACACAACCAGCTGAATGTTCCTGCTCGCCAGTTCAGCGGCATATATAGATCGCTGGACGTGTCTAGTGACGAATATTTTATTGCTTTTGATTCTGAGACAAATCACCTAAGACTCGACTCCATAGGCCACCATAAATTGATCTACAACTTGAAAGAGAAGCGCGCCATATTCATGACTGATCCAACAAGCGAGTTCGATCCGAGCGAAAGGAACTTTATGAAGGTAGATATTGCAGACAAGTCACATTGTGCTCAAGCTCACCTCATAGATAGGAATGACGAGGATGGTTTTTCTCAGATCAGGAGAATGGAGGATGTTCTCGGCCTCGACGCTTATGTTGAAATTTTCTACCTTGGAACTAGGACTCTCGAGGATGGAACACAATGTTTGCTCTACGAGCGAGAGATATCCCCCTCGCAGATTCCTTTGATAGTCAAATTGAACACTCGAGTGAGGGTTCGTCCGAACAGTAGGCTTTTTATCGCTTATTATTTTACAGACGAGCTTGGTGTTGAAAGTTTGGACCAGCTACCTGAGAACATCGCCTATAAATCCCTTTGGTTGAAGAGAGTTGAACTTACTTCGCTGAGTTCGGTTTCGAAATACAAGATCCTCAACTCGCAAGTGAATTTCGACGAGTTTGCCTGGAGTTTAGAGTCAATGGCGGGCGATCCTTCAGACAGAGAATCAATATCCATGCATCCGGTTAGAACTTTCGACATAGACGAGTGCAAGTCAACCCATTCAAAGATTCAACTAGAGCTGCTGATCGAACAAGCTACTGAGAGCCAGTGGTCAGAGAGAAAGCTAACGAGAGCTGGAAGTAGGATTGTTGAGTTTGTCGATCAGGTTGAATCATTCGAGGAGGCTGTAATGGTTTTTCTGTCGGGACGAACGCGCATTGCACGATCACAGATAGACCAACTAGAGGTAACGTTGCCAGACAGTGATAAGTTGGAGTTTGTCCTGATTAGAGCGCAGCTGGTGGAACACCTAGACTTTTACTTCGAAAGGAAACTCGTTGGTTGGGTTGATTCTGTCAAAGAGATACCAGCTGAGGAACTTGGAGGTCTAGATGAGTCAGTTAGAACGCGCCATGAATGCGCTCTTAAGCTGGCGGTCAAGTTCATCGACAAAAATCAGATCTCGCTCGTGTTCTGTCCAAATCATGGTTGCAGTCTCCTGAATGAGCTCAGTTTCAAATTCAAGAAGGCTGATGGACCCTCCAAGGTCTCCTCTTTGCAAGACAAGAGCGATATGTGCGAAATTTACACGCAAACCAGAGAGGTTGATTCAGAGAACATTGTCACGACAAAGTTTCAGACGAGCGTCATTGACAGCATCCTGTATCATGCAAAATTTTCGATTGATTTGCAACATCTGACTAGACAAAAGTTGGGCTTGCAACAGGTTGAATCAAGCACATTCAAGGGAATTGTCTCTAAGGTTGTTTTAACAAAAGGCTTAAGCTCAGACTCCCTGGGAAGCTCGATTAGCTCAAATTTTTGCTTTACTATGAAAACCAGCGTCTCGGAGGCGCAAAATCTCGAGGTTAGGATAGCAGAGCTTGAACTTGACAAGCACCATTCGTTAGTTCATTGTCACAAGGCTTGCCATCTATATCATGGATGCACAACTTACTCCTATCATAAACGAAACAAAACCTGCACCCTGACCAACATACCTCGCCAATACATCACCGATCACTCAAACCAAGCAAATACAACTCGCCTATCCGAGCTCAAGGACGACGTTGACTGCAACATATACCAATTGAACGCTATCCACCTATACAAGAGTACTGCAGTGGCCACTTCGGCCAGTCTTGCTGGGCTCAGCGAGCGCGAGTTCCAATTTAGCAAGGGGAGTTTAGCTGATTGCGCAAATGTTTGCCATCAGAACGAGTTTGCAGATCTCCATTGTTCCGGGTTCATATACTTTCGGTTGATTTCAATTTGTGCCATCCAAGACGAGGAGTTGTACAAGTCAAAGTTGAAGAACAGAACCACCAGTGATCCTAACAATACTGGGTCGGCCAAAGCACGAAGCTTTAAAAATTTAGTCGGCGCGATGGAATGGAACGCGTACCATCAAAGCCATCAATACAATCGCGACTATGTACAATATTTCGAGATCGTCCCTTGGACTAGTATTGATTTGAAGGAGCCCCAAGACTTCGCCAACGGAAGTCAGCTCGCTAAATTGCCACCAATATACAAATTGAGCTACGAAGAGTGTTTGCGCGAGTGTATTGATATCAACAAGGGCTGTCTCATGTTGGACTATTGTTTCCAACCGATCAACTGGGTTCTCACTCAATTGTGCATAATGTATAATATACGAAGTCCCTTGCTTGTTGGGAAACAAACCTTAGATTCAAGCAATGAGGGGCAGGGCTCAGTCTTGCAGCCACCGCTCACAGATCTGGAGAAACCCTTTTACCAAAAAGGAGCATCCGACAACCATAGCGTGACAACCATTGCCTCTGGATGTAACCATCACTACCTGTCTGGTGACAATCTCATGTTGAAGATGGACTTGGCAAGAAGTCTATCGTGGAGCTTGAATAGTATCGATGATAAGAGTTTAGAGAGAGTAGCCAGGGAAGATCAAGCGAGAAGTGAGGATTTCAGGGACCAGATGGGAAAGATTGCAAGTAATGGGCAGGGAAAAGATACGTTTAATTCGACAAATGCTATGGTTATGACGCTTTTCCTTCTCACTGGCACGCTTATTGGTTTCATGGCGTTTCACAGCTCGACTCTACTGCACTGTATCCGGTTCCAGGTGCTAGAACGTGTGGTGTTGAGGAGATTTCGAGAAGCTAGATCATCATCAGCGACAGAGTTTAATGAGCTCGAATACATCTACCCTGATGACTGAAACGTCGTCCTTTGCGTATATTCCTCTCTCTTTCTCTCTCTCTTTTACTTATGGCACGAACACAATATCCTTTGGTAGCTGGCAAACCTCTATCGCCTCCATTACCAGCCTCAATCCATTGAGACTTTGTTAGTAGCCCGAAGATTAGTGTCGGCACAAACTAGGCATCTATCATAATGTGCTGTTTGAGGGATAAGACGGGGCAACGAACAATGATATGAATACGTAAAGGCACTATTAAGTCGTAATAAATATATCGCTGGGTGCCATTTAGAATGAAAGATCATGTCGCTCGATTTATTACATGTTGATTCAATGTATTGATATTTGCGTTTTTGAGCTTGTTATTGTGATAGCACCATGAGTATAGCGCTGAAAAGTTACCGATCCGCTGGGCTTCGCCGATCTCTTTTCTCGGGTCAAGCATAGCCCAAGTTCGGACGCACTTCGACTGAGCTCACAGATCTCGATCGTAATTCAGGTAACTGTGGAGGACGCGAGGTAATGGTAGTTGGCTTATATAGCCACTTATATGACTATGATACCTTTTGCATTCTCCCTCTCGTTTCTTGTTGCGTTTCCTCTTCGGACGCGATCGTTTTGATTCATGTATACGCTGTTTCGTGTTTCTCCCCTTCCTAGTCGAACTCATACCTCTTGTCGTCATCCCAGACTGTTGGGCAAGAAACTGGTCGGTCGATTGGCCTGAGTGGCCACTACCTCTGATGGATGGAATAGCGTTCGTTTCTCTGCTACTGTTGCCTCTTGCCTCGACAGTAAACTGGCCAGACCTGCCTCCCTGTGGATTTCTTGAGCCTTTTTCATGGACGTTGGCCGATGCAAGATGATTATGACCGTGGCAAGCTGATCGATTTTTGGTTTCAGATCGACGACCACCTCTGAAAGAGCCACGTTCAGATCCGAGCTCAGCCCTTGGAGGTGAATGGAATGAGGTGCCAGCTTTGAAATGGCATGAAGATGTTTCGCCACGAGAGATGCCCACGTTGACAGAATCTTCCGTTCTAGGCGCATGACAGTCGCCGGTAGCGTGGATACGAGCTTTGTTGTCACGACCTCGACTATGGGGCCGCTGACGTCTATTACACATAGGGTGACGATCCCTCGAGGTGCTTGGAGAATCTGACGAGGATTCAGAGGACGAGTGCCTCTTACGTTTGCGGTCCGATAGCTGCGTGTGGTTACGATTGTGTCGAACAGTAGTGGAACCGATTGACTCTAGAGATCGACGCTCGAATAACCTGAATGAACCATTGAATCTTGTAGTGGGTAGGTAGCGATGAGTTGCTAAGGTAAGGGCAGTGCCGAGTCCAGCCGCAATCAAGATACGACCGGTAAATCTGCTCTGAGCGGGAGAGCTTATGCTCGGACCATCAGAATCCGGATTCAAGGAAGAGTGCGCACTATCACTGTTCTGGTAGACAGACGAGACAGTCAAATTTGATTGACTAGAGGGTTTATGGGTCTTGATATTGCTACGGCTGCAAGTATTTGAGCTATGCGCTCGGCATTTGTGAACTGGACATTCGTCTTTGTGGCGACAGCTTCTTTTTGAATTCATGTGACTGCAACTTGGAGTTGGGGACTTATTTGAAACACGCTCGGTATCTCCAGCTTGTCCACTGGAAGAGCCTGCCGAATCAGAGGGCACCCGCCTAGATCTCAGGCGACTGGCGACAGGTTCATGCGTTCCAATACCTTCGGTGGAATCTTTGCGGTTGATTTCGCATTCAAGCGATGCACAGGCACAAGTTGCCACTTCATCTCGGCTGGTGCTTGGTTGAGGATGAATCATACTCAATTCGTTGAGGCTTTCGGTCTCATATATGTCGTCACTGTCCGACAAATGGACCGTAGGTGTATAGAATTGCGAATCGTCAGTTGATTCAATAGAAAAATCGCTTTCGTTTGAGACGCTAGAGAAACTGTCCCAACTAGCTTCATTGTTGGTATCACTGTCGTCGTAAATGCCACTGAGGTCAGAGCCGGAGTCCAGTGACGATGGACTACGGTCGTTATGCATCCTGAACAATCCTGGCCAAACAACGTGCCTCTCGACAAAAGATCCATATTCTTCAAGTGCACGTGATTCGGACAAGTCTGAGATTGAGGATGGCAGCGAGGACACGGATGAGAGGGAGGATGGTGACGAAGAGGAGCTAGCCGATAGATCCAAACCTTGAATGGAACCAATCCTTGGCGTACGAGTCCTGTCGTTATGAACGGTGCGATTCATTGATGTAGGCAAGTGTCTGTCCCTGATTGAGCAAATAAATGGACGAGTTCTGGCACAATTGCTAAGAACTTTTGATCTAAGGCCCCTGCCATCATCATCATCATCATCGCCGTCTTCGTCGCTTGAACTCCTCGAATCACTATTTTGATTGCCTTCAACCATCAAATGAGAGTTCCGCAATGTTAGAGTGGGTGGGCCGGCAGGTGGACTAAGATTTCGGGATGCATAGTTTCTGTCGGCAAACTTTTGATCACTGAGTCGGCGACTAGCAGATCGTGTCATGACTCGTCGATTTACAACCCTCGAAGGTGCAGCCGTAGAACTACCAGGCTCTGGGATTGTAGATGGAGACGGATCGACTATCTTTCCACATCTCTGACAATTGTTCGACCCAGTTTTAGCCTCCCTAAACGATCGCCCGCTCCTTGGCAATCGACTTCTGGATGGGCGCAAACGATCACATGGTAATGCGCAACTATCCGATACCTGTTTGACTCGAGCCCTTTTGAGCAGCATCCTTCTTTGCGCCTTAGCCTTACGGATTCTCCTTGGCTTGACATTGTCAGAATTCATTAAATTAGGGTGCTTATAATCAGTCTTGCTTCTCAATTGTTGCCTGATGACTGTACGACATATTTCCTTCAAACTTCTTGCCTGCGCCAAAGGCATATCGATTATCGTCTCATTATCACTTTGTCTGATCATTAGAGTAAAGTTTACATTCATTAACTTCTCAGTCTTCCATTCGTTGTCACCATGACGTATGTAGCGTGTCAGATGATTTTCATATGGCATCACGAGAATTCCTCCATTTGGACTGATCAATTTCTTCATAAATGTTTCCATTTCTGGCAAACAAGCTGCTCCCAAGTAAATACGATCATACCTTGAATTTGGATTAATATTAAGACAGTTGCCCTTGATAAATATTGGCTCGGAGAATTCGTACTTATCAATTGCGTAGGATTGTTGCTTGAATTGCTGGAGTCGTTTGTGGGCATATTCGACCACATCTGGATGGTACTCAATTCCGTGATTCAGCCCGTTCGGTCCGACCAAGAGGCCTATTATTGTGTTGAGATAGCCAGTGCCGGAGCCCAAATTCAAGAATGACAACCCTGGCTTGAGTTCAAGTGCTTCCACTACCCTAGCATAGATGCAAGGAGCGGAGAGATGAAGGTTGCCGCGCCGCCAAGGATCGTCCTCATAGGGATCAGAGGTATCGCCTTCCTCAAGGTCAAAGTACATCGCTCTATCAACTGCTCGAAACACTCCCTCAACTCCAGGCGAGTAAATATATGAGGTGTGCTCTACCAATCTATCGACCATGTTCTTATTGCTAGGCTTTGGGATGTGACTCCCCATTTTCAATGGCGTCTGAGTTCAGTCTGGGATGAAATGTCTTTTCATTGAACGGCGAAATTCAGATCAGACACAAGATGATAGCGGGTGTTCTGGCTTATGGTTCGATTCGGTCCTTTTGTCTTGTTCCGTTGTGGCTTTACCCTCAAGAGATTATCGTCCCTGCCTACGTGTATCGTATCAATTATTAATTGCGTTGGTTGCAGAAATTTCAATGATTTACGAGATGAAGTTAGCCGAAGAAGACCGAATGAAATGTCCGCTTCAAAATGTTTACATTTGGCTTGATCAATTTCATGAGAACCAAGGCGCTAGTCAATTTGTTGAGTGGCAATTTTATCGATTTGTATCACGGTATAAACATTCGTTGGATTACATACTTAATCGCGCTTGGGGCAGCTTGCGGAAGATAATGTCTCGGTAATGTTTAGTATCATCCCACCCTAGACGGATTCCGTCATTGCACTATCCTAAGCCAAGACTCTCGATTCTTTTGCGGTCGGCGACTGTATAGCCTTGAACATAAATAAAAACAAATATAAATATAGAAATAAACACTCAACCATTCATTCTGACGCTCAAAGCTCTCGGCGAGTCGCCTGCAAACAGCCAAAGCGGCTGAACCTGTTCTCTCAGTGAACTCCCATGTCAAAATCTTCTATCGGCCAAAAACCTAGATTAGCACGACAATGGCGGCTCTATTCATTCTAGTTGTGAGGGATACATACAGGTGATGTGACCATTACAACTATATATGATTTATATATGCCTAAGATCCGCTTATTACTCAGTACATTGCGATCATATGCAGTGTAGATTCTTCTGCCCCACCAATGAAGGCTAGTTTCGAGGTTCCACATCCTCAGGATTTTATCGAAAACGATTCTTTGTCGAATGGATTTCCGGAGTGGGCAATCTGACAGCCCGCTAGCAGAAAGGCAAAGCATGATAGATGTGTAGGTGCGATTATCATGAATTTCAAAGTATCGCCTCACCAAGCTCATTCGCTACCTGCTACCACGTAGATCGGACACTTCCGACCAATATTCCCCCCGCAATAATAGTGGCCTCTCGCCATCTCATCCGCTCTGATGGCTTTTTTCCCAATCTAGCGCATTGACCTGATTTTTATTGCAGAAGGAAACTTAGTTATCATAAGACCGAGGCTGGAATTGTAGAACTTGGCAGCCAGAGGCAAACTTTTTCTGGTTAGCAAGCGCCATCGGGCATAAATTTGGTTTATCATTTGATGGCGGTTTGTAATCTTCTTTCACTATTACATGTGATAGCTGTTTTGATTCTTTCTGTGCCCATAATTGGAAGCTCCAACACTAAACTGCTCGCAGGCTCCAAGATTTCAGTAAGGTCGGTGCAAATACGCAATCGGAAACTGTGCACGATTCGTCTGTTATCTGTCTACAACAACATGATTAGGTACTCAGATAGATTTGGACTCAAGATCAATGATGCATGTGCCCTCTTTACTTTCAACTCTTCACTCTCGCGCCTACTCGACCCCAACATGGCATCTAAGTTGTCATTGAATTTTTGGTCGAGGATCTTAGCTCTTGAAGTTCGACGAGTGAGCAAATGAAAGGCCTTTGAGAGAATCAGCCTCAGTTTCGAACGATGAAACTATCCTTGTCAACGCTCAAATATATTTGCATCGAACTATTTTGAGATGGTTCGCCCCACTCAAGCACCTGTCCATGAGCAATCAATCATGATGGTGGAACATCTTGTTGTAACGGGCAGGCAAGTTATTAGTTGCTGACAAGGCTCTAAGGATAGTTTGAATAAACGAAACGCTATTTATTTTTAGTCATGAGGTACATACTATTCTTGAAAGTGAAAACGAGTGGCTTTTTGGAGTTTGCATAGAGCATTTCTTAAACTCCTGAGAGACTACTAGTTTTCGCGCACCGGAAACAACGAAAGCGCTCGTTTTTATGAATCTAGATTATGAACATTGTACAAATCGATCGAGGAGATTCATTTGATGATGGAATGAGCCTAAAACCAGCTCAGGCGGTCAAAGGAGTCAAGATCAACTCTGGGGAGCAAGTCGTTACATAATTCAAACTATGAATAGTAGCAACCCTCATCACGTGTGGCGATGAATTGTTCAAGGATTGATATACAGTCTTTAATTAAGATACCTGATTAGACCTGTTCTCATGATCACTAGGACATCGCACAAAGTCTTAAGGCTAACCAAATCGACGAATTTGGACAGTCCTACAGTCAATTAGTTTCTTTACTCCAGATCGAGAAGCGTTAGAATCTTTATCCTCCCGTCACTACTTGGTTATCCGGTGATGGGCGAGTTTTCCTCTTAACGATGGGTCTTTCCACGATGTTGTCTGACCGTAAACAGATGCTCTGACTCAGTTAGCTTGTCCACGATATCAGCTAGAACCGATATCTCGATTGATTGGGAACTCTCTGCGCATGAAATCATATCCTCTATCTTGAGTAAATCTTCCGTCTTCTCCAACATACCGTATTTATCGCCAGTTATTGCCACGGCATCTTGTAGTTCAGAAACACTCACAGGGTCCTGGTATTTATCGAGGAGTGACTGAAACATGGCAACATTTCCGGGGCATGAACGCTGTCTGAGAATGTAGGCCCAGCTGTCTGCCGAGAGTCTTATCCGATTGAGTTGTGCGAGCTTGATGATCTCAACTTCTACCTGTTGCCGCAACTCATTTGAGCTACAGAGATCGTCCTTCAATTTCAACCTACCAGGCGCCTGATCTCTAGTAGATATATGAAAGCAGCTGCATCGATATAAGGTCTGCAAAACCCTCTCGACTTGGCGCTTGTTGTACCTATTCTCTCCCAGCTCTTTCAGTAGAAATTTCACAAGTACATTCCGCTCAAACGAAGTATCAGCACACTGACCTGCAGCTTTATAGAGCTTCACCAATAAGTCTATGACTATATTCGTAAGCTCAGGCTCGGAAATATTGCAGCCTTTAGAGTTGACTAATCTTATTAAGTCTTGCTCCCTTTGTTTGGTGTTGAAATGAGCTTGCACAAGCTCTAGGAGTAGTCTGTTGAAAACTGATGCTACTCTTCTGAGAAATTCGCACCTAGCATGCTCGAGGTGATAAGTTGATTGAATCAAGAGAAGCAGTTTTCTTCGCATTTGCGGACTCAATCTCACGCCATTCATTCCGAGCAAATCGTGCCTCAGTAAAGTCGCAAATCTCTTTAGACCCAACTCTACTCTCAATCCTTCTGGAGACGGTTCATTGAGCTGACACAAGGGCTGTGTCCGCAAGCCAAGGTACTCACACAATGGACGGTTAGGGAACTTCACGATACTATATTGTTTACTATCCAGTGGGCACACAAGTGTCTCTTTCTCTTTATCGATACATTCAAAACAAACCGAGTGGTGACATAACTGGGTACAAGGTAACTTGTTATTATCATTGAACTGCTGGCGACATAGAATACAAACAATTGTATCCATTTTGATCCATGCATCTCGATACGCGGACAAAGCTTCGATCTAACGCTAATTCCGGACTTAAGAGCGGAATCCCGAGAATATGCGCTCACTTGTCAAAGGCTAGCGGTCAGGCTGACCAGGTCAGCGTAGAGGTGGTAATTGGTTGTTACCATCTAATCTCCGCTCCATCTGGAGTCATTAACTAATATTAAAATATCGTCAATTTTGGTTTCAGTGATACAGATTTCACTATTATAATTGCGGCATTTTTCCGTCTGAGATGGAGACAGAATGTGAATTAAACGACGATTCCCAAAATGGAGCCGACAATCTGAGTTACATCTTATCTCAGATAGGGTCCATCAAATATAACTTAAAAGATGCTGTCAAACTGCCCATACAAGAGAACCCCAAGTAATGGATAGCTAACAATATATTCGACTTTCATAAGCAAATCTGCATTCTTTATGGTACCATCAACGAATATTGCACTGCCCAAACGTGTCCAAAAATGACCGCTGGAAAGAAATACGAGTATTTGTGGTCGATTGGTCCCAAGAGGGAACCTGTTGATTGTCATGCATCAGAATATATACATCATTTGCTGGATTGGGTCCAGCATCAACTCGATGACGAGGAAATATTTCCATCAATGTCAGCTGACAAGGGTTTCCCAGAAGATTATATGGGAATTTGTAAAACCATAGCCACACGGCTTTTCAGAGTTTACGCTCACATCTATCATCACCATCTGGCCGAAGTCAAGATGCTCAAGGAAGAGGCCCACATGAACACTAGCTTGAAGCATTTTATATATTTCATCCAAGAGTTTGGTCTTGTTTCGCCGGGCGATTTAGACCCACTGAAAGACTACATACAAACCCTGAAATGAACACTAGTCATTAATTCGTGAGACTAGAGACGACAATGCATCACCAAGATATTGTATGTTTTCTTGTTCACTTGTTAATCCATGAAATCGAATAGAACACGCTCACTTCGTTCCTGGCCCTACGAGTGTAAAGTCATAGATCCGATAACTTAGGAATGACTGTGTGACAATCTCTAATGAGAAGAATTGAGAATTCTTGACCATCTCGCCGGCTTTTGCCAGGAATATTTCATGCTGCCGTTCCTATCTCGGAGCCGTAACTCGAGTTTTCGTAAGCTTGATCAATCTGGAGATGCAATCGTTCGACACCGAGTTGATTCAGTAAAATCTCGGCATTAGCCATGATATACCTATGGTCTGCCCCTTGCGCAACCTCCAATTTCAAACAACCTACATGTATCACTCTAATGTCCAGAAGTGTGTTTCATGGACGCTTAGAACTCCACTGATACTTTGTATCCTCCGCAGATGAGCCGGAAACTTTTCTTCTACATCGACTGGAACCCTCTACATCAAGATATAGAATCTCGAAGAAGTGGATGAGCACTTATCGATATGAGAATAGCTATGAACAGTGAGCACAGAGAGTCAGCGATCATCCATCCGAACTGGTTCACGAGCGATGCCGATATCATAGCGCCAATCCTTCCAAATGTATCTGCGGCAATATGTAAGGAGACGCTCTGAATCATCTGTCGACGAGCTTTGAATTTTGCTCGCGGAGCATGTTGAGCCATCACATCATCTTCAAGCAAACGAACATGGCTGCAACTGTGATAGTCACCATGATTTATGATCCTGTCTGCTGATCCTATTTGCTGAGGTGAAATGACTGTCAGTGGGTTCATCTGATGATCTATACCTGAGAAACCGTTCGAGGGATATTGTACCATTGTATTCTTCACTCACGATGAAGCAACTTGGATAATGACTGTGGATATGTAGGCTATAACTAACATGGTCGTGGTTGCCCTATGAGAGTCTATCGTGTGAATTTGAATGCGAATGAGAATGAGAGCAGACTCCGGATACATGATGATGTCTTTGCCCACCGTCGTCTAAAGACGAAGATTCTCACCAAATTGACTATAAGACCTAACGCTGAGATTGCAATTAAACGTTCATGATGCACCTCCGGAAGCTTGAAGATCCTCCCGATAGCCTCCTCCAGTATGAAAAGAGCTATGAATTGACAAGTCAGCGAGGATCTTAGCTCGTCTAGATCTGAGGGGTAGGAGTTTCATAAGTTAAACATAGGATCTGCAGGGAATATCTTGTGTTTCATGGCACTTACCCGCTGGTGAAACCCTTCCATGGCTTCCACTTTGTCACCGGAGAGGCTGCTAGACTAAGGATGAGAGCCAAGCAATCGAGGAACACTTTGAGAGAATCTGAATCTTGTTTGGTTAGACACCCTAGCACATGTTGTATTACGAATTAGTTTGTGAGAGCATTATTTACCTGTTTGTTCATAGTCCATAGGTTAACTGTATTCGTTTTGGTTTTGAGTTTCAAAGACTTTCACTTTTAGACGTGAATACATACTATATATCATCATGATCCCGCCGTTGGCAAGGCATCTGACCGATCAGGACAAACTTATTGATCGAAAACAGCCATCGGGTTAAGAGTCCCCAAACCTGAGATCTACAAGAGGTATTTGCCGGTCAACTCAAACACCAACCTCATAGAGGCCTTGTTTCACCTTGATAACGACATCGGTCGACTTCTGAAGATAATAGATGACGAGCCCCTATATAGCCCTGTGTTTCGAGAGACTATCGACATGCTGCAAGCAAGACTCTGTGAAACGAGCACTGTGGCTATGGCCCCAGAATTCAGACGATTGTGTGATAGAAGTCTCCTGAAAATGAGATTCTTCGAGGCTGACGGGGTGTTAAAGTTATTCAAATGTTTGTCCATTATAGACTTGCCCGAAGATACCCTATTAGTGTGGGCTGTATGCTCAAATGGCCCGAGAGCTCTTAAAGATCTCACTATCAAAGAACTTGGAGCCTTATCACACTCCCTTGAAATGTTTCATCCGATCATCGAATCGAGCAAGAGCCGAATCAAAGCGTTGAAGGCTGCGATCGCGCGCAAGAATCAGATTGAAGCTAAGCTTACACATGAAACTGAAAGACCAATTAATAGTGATAGAGTACTTCTGAGAGATCACCGAGGGACCTTAGAGAGTTTTCAGATGATTATAAGTTCACTGAGAACTGTCGATTATACCTCCCCCTGCTCTTGGCAGATATTGCCCATTTATATTCATGTTATGGCATCTGGATCAACACTGTTGTTCTTAGGTTCCCCGGTGTAAAAGCAATGATCTCACGGAAAAATACCTGATGGCAACTACAGTACCTTAGCTTATTTTGTACCTGTTAGCAGGGTTGCACCATTGTAGTGCGAGATCAATTTCTTCATGACTCCTAACTGTACCGAATAAACTCATGGACTCACTAAATGGTGTAGAGTTTTGTCGGATCCCCCCTCCTGCATGGTGCATGATCATCACGATACGAGCTTGCATCCACTAGGTCCTATTGGGAACACGCCACAGCTTCGGGAGGTTGGAAGATGATGAACAATATCGTTTGTAGGCTTGAGAGCTGACTAGTATCATTAGATTAAGTGAGAGTCTACGATCGATCCTTTGGTTACACGTAGGTAGTAGCGATACCTCGGTAATCAAGAGGTACGTCTCGATGTGAAAGAATAATATTGGGGCGCTGGACCCACTGCGGCGGGCTACTCATAACATATAGCCTAATTTCCGTGCACGAGCTGGTATCACTATGGGTCGGAAGATGTGAAATATTAGGATTGTGTTGCCCGAGTGTTCCCTCCTTCACTGTTGGCTAGGTTAAGGGTGGACATCTTTTCCTGTAGTTCAGTTTGTCGGATAGGCTCAATGTTATGTGACTCTGGTGTAAGAGCGTTCCGACGCCCTATCCTGCTGCACTGCTCTTGAAGGCATTCAAGATTATCCTCTTGATTTTGATTAACATCCTGGTCTTGACTTGGTTTGGAGAAGCTAGAGCTAGGTTCCTGCATCATTCGCTCGAATTATCGAACTTAATCTCGATCGATTAAATCGAGATGATTTTGGGATGGACCGGTTTCGAAACGCGCGCCATACGTGTACAGAAATGATCATGCTCAGACTGTAGGATAAATTCACCAATCAAACTAATAGCGAAACACCATTGCCGTCTCAATTGTCATGTCCAGACCCATTGTCATTGATATTGCCATCAATTAAACTGCCCACAGTGGAGGTCGGCCTTGAACCAACTGAGAGGCTCTATCAGGGCGAATCGGATGCCTGTAAACGACAAATTGACAATCTCAAGGCGAAAAATAGAGACACCGATTACATCTGTTCCTGGCTCCTCGGGCTGGGTTCGAATCTCAGTGGCGTCTCTTTTTTCCCTCTGGATTTTGAATACAGCTGCGCCCCCAAGCGAGTAATGCAGACTGCGCTGGAGTCCAGAGGCTCCAATTGGGGGGCATCGGACAGGGCAAAGCGAGAGCCGAATCCAATCAGCTTGGAAGGGCCCAGCAGAGGAAGCCGTGAAGTACAGTCAGTAGCCTACTGCTCGTCTATTTGGCAATTGGTGGCTGAACTCGGTGGCGCGCTAGCTCAAGTGTGTGCTGTGTTGTGCTAGCAAGCCTCAGCACTGTGCTGTGCCAGCGGCCGAGCACCTAGCGGCATCGCGAACATTGCTATATGCCCACAATATCCCATCATTGTGGGCTTATTCTTGGCCTGAGTTTCGGTGTTTCAGCTCTTTCTAGCTATTTCAGGGCTGGTTCCAGTGGAGCCCAGTTACACAATAACACTGCTCTTTTGTACTCACTTGAAGTGGAGTAAGAAAACTTGACTGCGCTTGCCTGAGAGTAGAGAGGAATTTGGGACTTGCGTAGTGACAACTTATTGTTTTGCTTAACTAGGTAATTAATATAAATCTATTGGAACCCTTTAAATTCATTACGCAATAATACATATCTCTGAGTCTCAGTTAGGGGGGACAAAATTTTCCAGTTTTGTGGGGGAAAGAGGAATGTTGCAATAGGAGTAGGAAAATATTGGCGAGCTATTAAAGTCAATCTAATGAACCAAAAATTGTCAAACATATCAACAGAATCTTGCGCCGCAAATGCTGGCTCAAGGGGTGACGCAAATGCAAACAGTTTATCCCACAGAGACACAGCAAAATCAGCTCCAGCAACAACAAACCAGGACAATTTTGGGGTCGACGTTGACGATCTAACGGATGAAACAAGTAGCGATGATGACGAGGATGAATTGGAGGAGGAGACGCTCAATAGTGGCGACAAAACGTCCACCGACAATTCAACCATCAACCATCTTGATATTCAGGAGCAGTTGGCGGCTGCTGGGCCAGCAGGTGTGGCCGCGGCGGCAGCTATTGCGACCGCAAGGAAAAGGAAGCGGCCGCACTCGTTTGAGACGAATCCCTCTGTCAGGAAGAGACAGCAGACGCGGTTGATTAGAAAGCTAAGAGCCTGCATTGATGAGTACACAATGCGCGTCGGCCAACAAGCCGTAGTCTTGATAACAATGCCGGGAAAAGCAATGCACAATTTCAAGGTGTTTGGAGCGCAACCACTTGAGGGAGTGATACGCAATTGTAAGCACGAGATTATGGGCGAATTGGAGCAGGCTTTGCTCGAGCAAGCGCCACAACAGTTCAAGGACGACGCCAACAAGCATGAGCTTCCGCCGCTTGTAATAGATGGAATTCCAACGCCAGTTGAAAAGATGACCCAAGCGCAACTTCGCGCCTTCATTCCGCTAATGCTCAAGTACTCGACGGGCAGAGGTAAGCCAGGTTGGGGAAAGGACACCACGCGGCCACCTTGGTGGCCGGAAACGTTGCCTTGGGCAAACGTCCGCAGCGATGCCCGCGATGAATCAGAGAAGCAGCGAATCTCATGGACTACAACCCTGCGCCAGATTGTAACAAACTGCTACAAGTACCATGGACGCGATGACTTGTTGCCAAGCTTTGACGAGAGCGAGGAGTCAAGCGCTTGCCAGGAACAGGATGGTTCAGGTGGCAGACGGACAGCTAGCGGCGGCGAGGGCGTTCGTTCGAGTGGCCGGCTAACATCAGGGCTGGCAAATAGAGTTGGCAGGGACTCTGCTGACCAACTAGCGGGCGCAACCATATACTCGGCAGCCCCTGCTTACGCTTCCAACTTTGTACATACCATAACAAACAGCGACGGAACTGTCTCGCTCATCCAAGTTGATCCCGCAAATGCCCAAATTTTGACTCTACCTGATGGGACCCAGGTTCGCGCCGTCCGCTTGCAAACTCTCGGCACAGAATCCCTGTGTGGCCAACAGATTGACGAGCTACAGGAGGCGAGCAGCATGGAAATAAGCGCGGTGCTCGACCAAGAGCGACAGCAGCAGCAGCAGCAGTCGGGAACCTCGGAGGCCAACTCAGAGACAAACCTCGGCGGCGAGGGCCAAATTATAGTGACGGGTGAAGACGGAACCCAGAGCTGCTATCCCGTGTCCAGTTTGGTGTCCATTCCAGCCTCAGTTTATAGGCAGTTCGCTCAGGGCGGCCAGCAGTTGAGCATAGTGACCGCAGATGGGACTAGTTTGCAGGCCAACGCGGTCAGCATCCACGCAATACAGGAACAACACCAACAGGTCGAGCAAAACAGCCTGATGGATCAAGCTGGCACTGAAGATAATGAAATCGGCCAGCAGGCTCATCAAACCTACGACGGTGACTCAAGCTCGGCGGCAACAAACAGCGGCTTGGGCGACAAGCTAACCGAGCGGTCGCTTGAAAGTCAGGGCAGCGCCGGGCAGCCGAGCAATGGGGTTAAAAGGGCAGAAAAGAGCGAATCTTGATTGAACAACCGATACTCATTTGTAAAGATCTCGAGCTTAATTTATATCATAAAGGCGACTTAAATTTTGCAATCTCTCTACTTAAATCCTTCCGAGAAAATCCCCCATTTCATTACGGTTCATGCTCAGTCATTGCATGTCTCACTTGTTGACGACTCTTACTCAATCTACTGAATCATAAAAGGTTTTGAGGATTCCCGGGCGAGGCGTAGACAGATGAGATTTAAACTTAATGTAGCAGATATTAGAATTCGTGAGGGTTGGAGTGGTTGCAGGTAAGATTAGACGGAGGTGAGAGACTGCATGGAGCCAATGTTTTGTCAAGCCAAGGAGCTGCTCATTCTCAGACACTCGCCAAATCTAATCATTATGGGACGGTCCTATTGCTTCTCTGAATATCATCATACATGTAGGCTACCTTATAGCCTCTTATTGCGTCCAACTTGCAGAAGCCCTTGTTACCTTCTCCTATCATGAGATAGGTGAGCTTCTGTTCCGGCCCGCAAAGTACCGGCGTCGCATCGTCGTAGATTTGACACACTGCGCCGTCAAACGTTTTCAGAGCCTCGTTGTAGTGGACGTACAAATAGCACAATGCTCCGTTATTCTTACAAGGTATCTCGCTTTTCTTGACGGGAAACCTGTGGTAATAACGATAGCCTGGCTCATACGCGGCCCCGTTGGCCTTCGAAACACTCCAACCGTAGGCATAACAATCTGTTCCGTCCTCCCTCTTGTTTTCCTCCAATTTTGGATAGATTTTCGGATCTGGATCAAACGAATCAAGCTTTGCTTTTGGGTGCGGATTTGCCAAGCGGTAGACTCCGAATGGCGTTCCCCCCAGAGAGAACTTGACAGCATGGATGTCGTGCAATCTAACGTTTGGGTTTGTGTTCTGTAGATGATGCACCTTGTTTGGCGGATGGAAGTCGTGCTCAGCTGGGTCGGTATTGGTTGGTGTTTGGCCGCTTTGTAAACGTTTGAAAGTATCCTCGCTCAGTATGAAATGAGTCTTGGATAGTCGGATCAAGTAGCCAGCCATTTTGCCGGCGTCTTTTGGCAGAGGCTGCTGTCGCCAGGCGATTCCGTGCCATGGCCAAACCCTGGACAGAGTGCGTGTCAGATTGTTAGACTCAGAAGTTAACACCTTTGCCCACCGAGATCGCATCGATACTCACTTCTCATACGGCGTTCCGAATTCGAGCCTGCTGCTACCTATTGGCAAATCCTCGCCGTCGGCTTTTGCACGGGTTTTGTTTGAATTAGCGTGCTCATGCCTTTTGCCTTCCGCCGACAGAGCGAGACAAAGAAGGACGACGCAGGTGGACACTTCAAGCTTCATTGTATGCCTAACGTAAGGATCCAACGAGTACTAGATGAAGTCGAGTAAATTCAAGTGAAATGAATTGTCTGCAATGATCTCCAGAAAGAACTGAAACTCGATCTGCCGCCAAACCTCATCGTTATCGTGCAAAGATATTGATGGACAACCTAATGCTCTGCGTTAGATTACCTACATGTATTGATTGCAACGGGAGTGCGAGTAAGATTCTTGGCGAGCTTCGGATAGACAAAATCCAAACCGAAGTCGGCAAACATTAAGCTCCGAGGGTTAGAGAGGTTTTATGTAACGGTAGGAAGGGAGAAAATGTGTGTATACCTCTAGCCAACGTTTCGCCAAGACAAGAGGCTGCTCGTTCTCTAATCTGCACACGATCCAGAACCTGAAATCTAAACTTCGAGCAAAAAAACTTGTAAGCAAGCTCGAAAGTTCGAAAGAAAGCTCAACAGATGCGGCCGACTGCGCAGTTGCGTAGCCCTTTCGAGCATCAATTCACTGAGAGGCTCCCATGGAAAAGTTTCGCCGGGAGAAGTCTGACTGAGCGTGAAATGATGGGCGAGATGAAAGAAAATGAGATCATCCCCGTCCAGTCGGGCAATCGAGCTCAAAGGAAAAGCTAAGACGATCCCTACTTAGGTCGTTGACCAGCTGCTTCCCTAATTGAGAAAACAATGTACAGTGATAAACATGTTAGCCCATAATAAGTAACAACATATTTTGCATTTATATTGGAACCTAAACCTTATTCCCTCTGGACAAGATTCGTCTTCTTTCCTATATTTTTGCCAAATATTTTCAACAAAATGGAACTTATCCAAGCACTAGAACAGTTGAGTCTCGAGGTCAAGAGTAAGGGAACAAGTGTGGCGACAGATTATACAACTGAGCTTGTTGCTCGCCAACAAGGCTCGGATTACGGCAAATTGGTTTGCCGTGATCACCCAATAAATTGGCACTATCCAACTGGCGGCCTCACCAATCAGCTGGAAGAGTTCGATAGCTCAATTGCAACTCTGCTTGTCCAAATATCTGACCTCGATTGGATTGTTCCCAATGTTAGCTCAGCAAGCCGGCATGCCTCCAGTCGACGCGCGGACTACCTCCATCCGAAGCAAATTGATCACCTGACCTCTGGTTGCAACTCTGGCAGCATGGACACTAGTCAAGAGGAGGATTCCGACTGTTCATCGCATCAGAGTGGCCATATATCGGTATCCACCACACGAAGTCAACTTAATCCACTCGTGGAGGATCTGCTGAAACGAGATTTATGCGCCATAACGGACACAGTGAGGAAAATTGGTCGTATTTTGGAAATCGGAGTCGAGATTGAGAATTATCACAATCGCCTATTTGAGCAGCAGGCCTCCAGTGATCATCTTGATCTCTCTAGAGTTAGGTCTTCATGTGAAACTTTTATTAGCCTATGCGAAAGTGAGCCACACATCAAAGACTTGCCAACTATTGTCCGATATAACAATTATTGCCACAAAATGATGACTCAACTCAACAAGCTCAATCCCAATTCAACTGCCAGTATATTCGAGCTGGGCACTGATGGAATGGATGACGACTGGGAGCTGGACGATGAGGCCGGACTCTCTCCTTTCACGACCCACAGAAATACGAACGATGCTGATTTCTTGAGCTGTGATCAACGATGTGTCAATAACTGGACCGAAAATAGACTCTACGTGAACAACCGATCCGGTTGACAGAATTATAGCGTACTGGAATTTGCGCCTGCTTTGTTCAACTATAAACAGTTCCTCCACGGTTTTTACTGCAACAAACATAATCGAAATTGGAGCATGAGAGCACGAACCAACCAAAATCGGCTGGAATTTTTCAAACTGACTAAATCGGTGGTTTTGAAATCAAGCCGTCGGCCTCAAATGGTGTGTGTAATTTTGCCCCATATCATCGCCAACTTAAGAGCCTAAAATTGAACCAAGGTCACACAACTGGTGTGAAGACCGGTATCGTCGATATTATTGGTTCATTTGATATCCGAGTCATTGATTTCGTCCGAGTAACCAAAACAAGGGATTCCTGACGCAAGATGAGCTCTACTTGGTTCTCACCCAGCTTGGCAGCTATCCGACATGTTTTTACCTAACTCTCGTTGCTCGAGTGGTCCTAGTTGTTCATGGCTAGCGCCAAC
>ENA-UOVY01000048-UOVY01000048.1-plant-metagenome-genome-assembly--contig:-NODE-48-length-69678-cov-616.379803_pt1 | contig 69678 bp, 64 predicted proteins | sample MGYA00249840_ERZ761561 | MGnify/ENA primary metagenome ERZ761561 (study PRJEB28882, sample SAMN05720143) | plant metagenome | isolation source: Guanajuato, Mexico | place: Mexico:Guanajuato, Mexico...
ATCTAGAGCCAGCATTCAATTTATGACTTCTGGCCATTTGTCTACAAAATAACGCTTGGTTAGACCGTCGAACATCTTATCTAACCAAATTGGAAGCTTATCTAAGAGAAATTCGACTGAGTCGAGCGGCATATCAATATTGCTAATCTGAGGTTTACCAATCTCTATGTTCACTTCCTCGTCACCAAAACCTAGAAAAGATCCGCTGTTATCCGTCTCATTGTCATAATAATCTATCTCGTGATGCTTGATATGATATACTCTGAAATACTTTTTGAAGCCATTCAATGATAATACTGTTCCGATGCAATTTTTCTTATTGATTACCAACTCCTCGACATCGAGTACTTCTTGTAAAAGCGCTTTGTACCATTCGAGATTCTTGTCCAAGCAAAGGTAGCCAAACAACAGGGTTTTGTTGCGACGATATGGCCAAACTGCTTTCTTGAATTTCGGAAGCAACCTATCTTTCGTTGCTAGATCACAAAGGAGGACAATCGATCTATGACCCGGTTTGAGTAGTCTCAACATACCATTATACGTTTCTGCTTTCAGTTCCAGTATCTTGAGCTCTTCGGCGCTTGCTTCGCGATGGGGAACGGGGGACACGCGGTCAAACCCCGTCTTACTCTGTGCCCTGTCTGTTTCGGACTGGGCCGGATACCTTTCAGGTGTCTGGTATAGGAAGAGACTCGCAACTAACGCACACATTAGCAAGATGACTACTGTTGCAAACGATTCTCTTGAAGTGATATAGTTGATGGTGCGTTGGATATTCTCTATTAGTCGACGGAAGACTCTATCTAATAAACCTGGCCCCTCCTCATCTGTTAGCGGACGTAGAGCAACTTTGTTATGCATAGTGAGTACATTGCTTTTAAATTGCTTAATTTTTTGGTACAACTCGTTCTTGGCCCGATCAATAGCATCAACCTTCATCGGGTCCCAACGGGACTCGATCCATGAATAGAGCGCTTTTCGACCATCTACCTGATGCCTTACAACAGTGAGCACAGCAGAGTCGATTGGATCATCTATCCTGAAGGGATATGTACCATTCGTTTCTAACAACAATGATGAGACAAATTCCTTCTGCCTCGTCGGATCCAAGTAGGCAAAAACTACCGAATCGTCACGATAGAAGCCATTCAACTTTATGAATTCCATCATCTTAACGCGCACTAAGGATGATGAGGGAGTGTTGGTTGCGAATAATATTATACAAAGTCGTGTACTTGTCCTATCCGCTTCTCTAGGTATCTTGTACAAACATAGTTCATCGAACTTTTGTTGAGAGTTAAGTCTCGGCAGTTGGAGGTGAGGCCATTTCAAGAGGACTTTTCTTAGCTGAGCGAATTCTGTGACATCTTCTCCTAGATTGATCTTGATCAACGGTCTTTTTATGTCTTCGTCGAAAACTAACAAGTGAGGCTGGCGAGAGTTCACATTAATCGATAGATTGTGATTTTCTGCGAACAATTTATAGCTGGATGTCTTAGTTGAGATGAGACCAAAACGATAATGGTTGCGCATTTCAAAGGCTAATATGAGATGTCTTAGCTTTACATCCACCTCGTTTTGTATGATAATCGCAGTCAGTCTGTTCTTCTCTGGACTTAGTGCTATGAACCGGTCTTGGTCACTCTCACTTTCCAACTTTGTTATGAGATTATCTGGTAGCAAACTCCTGATAAATCTCACGATACTACTCAACGATAATTCACTCTGATAATATGGCATAACTACACCGTTCATAAGGCAAGCTATATGGGGTATTGTATCGACCCCTAGATCCCTGGATAGTGGCGATTCTCGATGCGCATCAATGGTGAAAGAGCCAATGTTGTATTTTGCAAGTTCGTCAGTGATTTTAATCCAAGCCGATTCGATTAAACTGCAAGAGGGACAAAAGTCGGTGTAGAAGAATATCATGAATGGCCGGGAGTTACTTTCTTTTAGATATTCGCTATTGTATTGTTTGATGGTGATTGACCTACGGCGAAGCTGTCCATTCGATGAGGCTGATGAGAAGAAGGTGAAACTTTTGTATCCATTATGGTTGTAACTGCCCCGTCGAGCTTGACGACCTGGAGAGTGACGACCTTCTTCAATCTCGCCCTCCTGGTCATATCGATTCCTTCGAGCTGGATCCTTCAGGATGCTAAACGCTTTATTCAATTCAATGAACCTACGGCCAGATTCGTCTTCACTGAGGTTGCTTTTGTCTGGGTGGAGCTTTCTTGCTAAATTACGGTAGGCTCTCTTGATCTGGTCATGATTCGCATTGCGGCCAACTCCTAAGATCTCGTACGGATCCCAAATAGCTGTAACATAGGGTATCAATAAGAGTGTAAATATGAGTAGTAGACAGACATTGCTCATTCGTCTTCTCGCTAGATCACGGGCTAGATCGTCGAATAACCTAGGGACCAACATTGCCAGTCAATACGGCAACCCCAACAATGATAGACTAGAGTGGATTGAGAGATCGCATACTGATGGCTTCCCAAGCAAACCGGACCGGGTTGAAGGCTGATTGAGAGAAGAAAAAAGAACGTAACCGAGAATCGAACCCAGTCCGAGAAGCCAAGAACAGATACATTGCTATTTTATTTACTCTGTGTGGCAGTGTGGACAAAATCCACGATGTTGGGGTTCACGAGGCATGAAAATATTAAAAGCCGACTAATACTATCTTCTCAAATAATGCATTACCTAGGCATATTTATACATTCTCATAGGTCTGCTTGCTGTTTACTCACATTCCAGTCGTTAGTTTAATTTTCTATCCATCCCAAAAGGCCTGTCCCTTTCAGTAGTTGAACAAATTTCAACCGAGGATCAGCTGACTATGTTCGGCGCTACCTGTAACCAGTGTGGATCAACCGAACTAGAATCTGATCCAACACGTGGAGACACTTTCTGTACCAAATGTGGATCTGTCATAGAGGAGAATCTTATAGTTAGCGAATTGCAATTTGAGGAGGGTAGTCATGGGGCAGCAAATCTCATCGGTAGGATGGTCAGCAGCGATGCCAACTACAAAAGCTTGGCTGCAGGTACTCTTGGAAATAATCTAGCTGTCAGTAGCCGCGAGTCCCGAGAGATTACCCTGGAAAATGCTAAGCGGCGCATAAAAAGCATTGGACAACAACTCAGACTAAATAATCATTGTGTAACAACCGCCTTCAACTTTTACAAGATGGCTCTATCACGACGTCTGACCTACGGACGTCGTCAAAACAATGTTTACGCTGCTTGCTTGTATATGACTTGTAGGATCGAGGGAACGTCTCACATGCTGTTAGATTTGAGCGATGTTACACAAGTTAATATATTCGAACTTGGAAAGACATATCTCAAGCTATCGAATTCGCTATGCATAAACATTCCACCCATCGACCCATGTATTTATATTGTAAGGTTCTCACTTAGATTGCATAAGTTGATAGGCACAGATTCAAGCAAAATAAGGGACATCGAATTGACAGCTTTACGTCTGGTACAACGTATGAAACGCGATTGGATACACACGGGAAGGAGACCATCCGGTCTATGTGGTGCTGCCCTGTTAGTTGCATGTCGCCTTAACGGTATCCACTGCAATATTAGGGATATAATCAAAATAGTGCAAGTCTGTGAGACCACAATCAGAAAGCGTCTAGCTGAGCTAGGCGATACACAGACCGGACGCCTTACTTTGGACGAATTTATGACAGTTGATCTGGAGGGAGAAGACGATCCACCTTGTTTCAAGGAGGCTAGAAAGCGACAAAAGTTAATGATTCCACAACTGGAATCAGGCGAAAAATCGAACGAATTCGAGGAGGAGATTTCAAAATTTCAGAAAATGATAGATGAGAAACTCGAGGAATCCAGATCCATGAGGCAGAAACGTTTCAACTCCTTGCTATCTAGCGAGGAGTTGGTTACGGAAGAGAATGCGGTAGAGAGGGTGGTTGAGCATGAAACAGCGGATGTACTATCGAAGGTTCTTGACGACGATGATGAAACTGAGACCGTTCTCGAGAGATTGAAAGAATTCCGGCCAACAGCAAAAAACTTAGGTTTAGTGAGATCGACAAGCACTGAGATAGCGATTCCCGAGTCTACAACCCAATCATCCGCTCCTGATGAAGATGGTGAGCTGGATCTATCGGGTATAGATGATCAAGAGATCGATGCGTACATTTTGAACGAAACAGAGCAAAAATCAAGGGAGGACTTGTGGAATAAAGTTAACACTGAATACTTGAAAGAATTGGAAAAGGGCAAGGCAGCCGAAGAGGAGACACCCAAGGTTGCTAAACGAAAGCAACAGAGAAGAAAGAGGGCTCCTTGCGTCGCGACAAGCGCTAATGAGGCAGTTGAAACAATGTTACAAGAAAAGAGAATATCCAGTAAAATCAACTACAAAGTGCTTTCAGCAATCATGGCTTCCGACATAACAGAGTCATTGATGAAAGACATAGATATAGATTGACGTTATGGCAATAAAAAGAGTATTAATTTTAAATTGTTCGTATTCAAAGTCCCGCACGTCTTTAAAACCTTGCCCGAAAAATTCTAGCTCTTCCGGCGAATCAAATATGCTCTGACCTGAGAACCACCAAAATTATCACTCCATGGTCCGGTCATACATCTTGGCGTTCGCTACACATGAATCCCTAAGCTAAAAGTATATCTGAAATTGCGTGCATTCCATCCCATTAATAGTGGGGATTTCGATTTATTTTACTTAGTTTCCGAGCACTATTAATACGAAAGTTCAAATTTTTGTAGATGTCAGCTCTACAAACATTGATCCCGCACTATTTGATGGCACTCATGATCGCTATACTCGATCGTTTAGAGATGACTCGCCTTGAAAGAAGAATTTGATGTCAGCGAGGACTAGAAGAGGGGAACAAATGTATCAATTCGTTTGTATGATAAACCAATTTGTGAACGGGACCAGCCGAGATGCTGCCCAAACCGTTTCCAGTTGGCACAATAGGAGAGAATATATTGACGAAGAATCAGGGGACGAGATGGAGAATCCTTCAAAGACGGCTCATGATCCGGAGGATCCAGACTTCATTCCAACACGTCTCAGGCTTGTCATAATATTGAGTGGCAAGAGAAAATCTGGAAAAGATCATATTTCGACACTACTAACAAATTACTTGGGCTATAAGAGGATGCAACATCTTGCAATCCTTCGAATTGCCGGACCAATTAAGAAGGAATTTGCGCGCAATAACAAGCTTGACTTTACTCGACTGCTAGATTCAACAGAATACAAGGAAAACTTCCGTCTAGCAATGGTGAGGTGGTCTGAGGAGTATCGCGAGAAAGAGGGTTGGAACTGCTTTTTAAAGCAGGCAATCAAAGAACAAAAAGCGAAAGACAAGTTGATCTGGATTCTAAATGACGCAAGGAGACCCTGTGACCTCGAATACTTCGAAAAAGATCCGGCCTTTCAAAATACGAGAGTTGTAAAATTGAGAATCGAAGCAAACAAGGAGGCAAGAGTGAGTCGCGGGTGGAAGTTTGTAAATGGTATTGATGACGAAGATACAGAGTGCGGGTTAGATGATTACGAGGATTGGACTTACGTAATCGAGAACAATTTTAACGACGAGAAACAGCTCCTCAACGAAGCTCTAAAACCCATCTTCAAAGAGATCGATGACGCTCTCGCGGATTTATAAAATTTGGCACGTATCTGCCATCAGACATTTTCACTCTCTACGCCCATTGGTATATAGCCAAAACTTGAGATTATTCCCATCTGGGGATAGGCGAAAATTATTCGACTCTAACTTAAAAACACTTCAACATTATTAGTTCCTAATTTATCAAAAGGGCTAGTTCTAGATCACACTGGGAAGCGTTGAGTATGAGTTCTTTGTGGACCCAGGCCTCGTGTTGTTGAGGATGTTCAAGGGGGTGTATTCGTAGGCATCATCCTGGCTATCTAACATGACGACTGAGGGCAAGTTTCTTTTAGACCTGAAACCTCTTCTAATCTTCAATATCGCTTGGTATAAATGATCCGAGACGTCATTGCGCTCGTCGCTGAAGTCGAGGGTCTTTAAGAACGCGAAACACCACGTTTCATTGGCATCTTGTAGGGGTGACTCAGTGAAAGGAGTGTATGAATATGCGTAATGGTGACCAATTGAGGCGAACAACATTTCAACGCAAACAAGGAAGTCTTGAATCCTTCGACCCCTTGCCAACCTTCCTGCAGTGCTTTCGTTAGGCATGGCGAAGTCTATGATGAATGATATGAGTACTGACTGAAAGAAGGAGAAAAATACCACCAACTTGATGCACAGGAACTTGGGCAACGGTTTTATTCCTGAAAGCTCTGTCTTGTATCCAGTATAGAATATCACAAGGCAATACATGGCGGTTATCTGGGAGATATTGTTTATGAGCAGCAAGTAGACGTTTGTCTTCCCAAGATCATACTCCCCTTCACCATATACATTGAATAGTTGACTGAAGACTGCTAATAATGTTGTAATTGGACGGACTATGACATACTGAAGGATACCGTGTTTGCATCTGTGCATAAACAATCTGCCTCCGCTTGTTGTTCCTAGGAAGCAGAATGGAAATAGATGTCCAACGCCTGGTTTAAAGTCAATTGTTTGTTGTAGGTTCAGATCGTAGTGTAGATAATTAAGCAAATATTTCATAAAGCTGTAAATAACGAAAGCTTCATAGGCTTCGCGACAAACATCCAAGTAGACGCCTGCGGCTGGTAAAACCATAGCAATCCAGGCGTTCGTTGAATAGATCGGCACCATCCATAGAATTCTAACAATGTACTTTTGCAGGTAGGGTTTGTTGAAGTACTTGAGGTGTTGAGTTATCTGCCAGAAGGACGACAATATGGCAACAATAACAAATGCACCTGCAACCAGGGACCAATTGTCCATCTTGATCTGGTTATCACTTTGGTGCCGTGAGGGCAAATTCTACTGAATTGCAGGCTATAACATGGTAGCGATTAGTTTATCCATTAGCAATTGGGTTAAGATGATTCACGTTGGAATCGTGTTCTTCTTAAATTGGGATCATTTTTATTCTGGTGCTCGAGGTGTATCGCGCGAGGCATGGATTCTATGACCACCATTCAACGCGGGTTCAAAGCCAAAAATAAATATATCAAGACAGACTGTGCCGCACTCGAGAGTCCGTTATCGCTGCCATCTTCGACCTGTTACATTTGTTTTATTTGATCTACCCCGGACTCAACTAAAAGTTCAAGATTAGTAGAATCGATACGTCTTCAAGAATGGTCTTCCACGGCCATGGTGCTCGCTAGTCTCTGTTTCGATGTACGAGCACAGATGACGAGCACACACAAGCGAGCACCGCTGGCAATGGCTTTGTGTGTCTCTGTGTTTGGATCTCAATGCGAAACTCTCTCGCCCAGATTGCGACGAGCTTACCAGGGCGCTGGGATGGATCTTCGAAGTTCCAAACAAAAGCTCAGCCTATCTTAAAGCTCAAATGGCCACGATAACGTCGACCACTAAACCTTTGAACAGAGCTCGCGACATATCAACGGAAGCTCTGCCAAGCGGAGCAGCCGAGTTTCACTCTGGATCAGGCCGCACTTGCTGCCCTGTTGAGCTCGGCATCTTGCTGTAAGGACGTAATTCTGGCATCCCTTCGCCTCCCCAAAGATTAGCTTAGAGTTTGTTTCTGTAACAAATGTAGCGAATCTAAATACTTTTGGACGATTTGCCCGACTTAAAAAGTGTACATCTTTGGTGCAACCTAAAGCCGTTGGATGGCGCACTTGGCGAGATTTGTGAGCGAGTCGGCGGAGTTTGCGCATGCCCACTGGCTATAGATCTCTGGGGGCTAAATAAGGTAGAGGCGGCGGGTTGCAGTTGGCAATCAACAGTGAGCCGAGCAGGGGCACACAATTGAAACTTTGCGAATCTAAAACTGGCGGCCAGCCGAGCAAATCGGCTCTCATTCGAGCAACGTCATCCGGCGGAACCATACAGAGCGGGCACAGTGCGAGCCAGTCCTCTTTGCGGCCAAAAGGTGAAGAGAGCCAAGATAGGTAGAGAGCGAAATGGCCACCATGACGGCAACAAATCAGCACCAGCAGCAGCAGCATTACTACGCCACTTACCCCATGGGCCATAGCGTTGGCCTTGCGGGTTCAGCGGGAGTGCAGACATACCAGCAGCAGCAGCAGCAGCAGCAATCGTATGCGACCGGCGCCAGCCAGCTTCAAATCCAGCAGCAGCAACAGCAACACTCGCACCACCAGCACCACGAGCAACAGGTGCAGGTTTACCACCAGCAGCACCACCAGCTCCAGCAGCAGCACGCGGTTGTTGGGGCCACAATGGCAACAATGGCAACAAACCACACAAGTCAGCAGCAGAGAACAGTTTCCGCAAGTACAAACTCTAGTGCGACAACAGCGGCCGCCTTGTATACAATTGAAGCCACCAAATCAACCAAGGGAGCCTCAAAGCTTCGGCGCGACTTGATCAACACGGAGATAGCGCAACTGCGCGAGCTGCTACCTTTGCCGGCCTCAACCAGGCAGCGTCTGTCGCAGCTCCAGCTGATGGCGCTCGTGTTGGTTTATGTGCGAAAATCAAACTACTTTTGTAATGGTAAGTGTTTAGTGAGCGCGCTGCACAGTCTTTGGCTGGCCGACGATGAGCTTCGCCGATGGGTGCAATATTGGCCGGCGGCGGCGGCGGCGGCGGCGGCGGCTCAGGTGGGCGAGATATGAGATGTTATGTTAATGAGCTGGCCGAGCGAGCTTGGCCGAGGATACGGGCGCGACCAGTTCCCACGCTGCCCGCGCGCTTGTTGCGCAACAGACGCCGCCGCCGCCTCTTCCTCTCAAAGCCAATTAAGTCTAGTTAGCTGGCGGCGGAGGCCAAGCTCAAACTTGCAACATTCCGGCCAGCGCGGCTTCGATCGTTTCCGATTTATTCCTGAGCTTATGGATTCGGCGGGGCGAACATTCCGGCTAGGTAGACTTCGGGCTCGGAATTGGCTGTTGTTGTTGTTGCGCCAACTCGATTTGGGCCGGTAATTGCGCGCGAAAATGGGCCAGCTCATCGGCTGCCGCAGCCGCAGACACAGCCGCAGCCACGGCCGCTCCAGCTGCAAAGTGGCCGCACTTGTCGGCCAAACCGGCGCCGTCCGAGCAGCCGCGCGAATGAACTTATACAAACTGTGAATTGTGTCGTCGCCGATGCGCAACAATGAGCGCCAGGAATCTAGACCGCGCCGGCTCCTGTTGTTGGCCTGCGGCCATAGCAAAACCTGCGCCTGCAACCGCGATCGCAACTTAAGCCGGCTGAACCTGAATGGGCTGTAAGGTTGCATTGTCTCCTCCCTGAATTGAGAGCGAGCGATGTTTCAATTGCGCCGGCCACTCGACCTGCAAGCGGACAAAGCGGCCGCTTCCGGCCAAATGGCGCCAAAGCAAACACTTGGCCAGCGGCTGACCCGACTTTGGTCATACAATGCGAGCGCATCTTGCTAGCGCTGATGAATTGTTTGCTCTCACGAGAGCCGGCCGCAATCGGAGCGCCAGTATCGTGTGTCACTCGCGCGCTATAGACTGTTGAGCCGATTGGAGCGCTGGCCCTCAAGCGAGCGAGCAGCCTTTGTCCAGCCTATAAAAGCGACCGGACGCTAGCAGGGCTACCTGGCCGGCGGCTGGGTCAGTTTGGCTCGGAGTTGCAAGGGAGGAACAATAATTGGAGCTCCTTCAATGGCCAGCCGATCTTGCGGCGGCTCTGGCCTCACAGCGTGATCGACGGCCAAGCTCCGAGCGGCCAGACTGGCGCCACTTAGGCGGAATAAATTATCATTTAGAGGCTGGCCCGGCCGCTTCAAGTTGCCGAGTCTGCGGAGGGTTCGGGCGAGAAGTAAAGAGAAAGAGAAACAGAGGGAGAGAGAGAGACTGGCAGGTAGGGAGGGCTGGTTAGCCGGGCGCAGTTAGAGTTTCGGCCGCTTAAGCTGCGACGGCGCCAAAAGTTGGCCCGAACTTGGACGTCAATGTCGCGTGGCATTTGAAAAGAGCAGTGATACCTCTTAGCTCTGGCGCACTGCCGCCCGCCTGTCGCTCGGAGGGTTTAAATTGATTGACAGGTAGAGCTGGACGTCAGGCCCGCTGCTGGGGCGCGGCCACTTGTGGTGGTGGATGCAAATTTTATCATTGATGCTCGCAGCTTGCGGCCAGCTTTGCGAGCGACTTTTGGCGCCGGCCGAAAGCGAAAGCAACAGGTAACTCACCGACTCGCCTCCACTCTTCGCCCGCTCTCATTCCTTTGGCCGCCCGAGGCAGGTCGATTTCGTGGCCTAGATAAACAAACGCGGCCAAGCCCGGCCGATGCGAGATCAAACAAAGGGCGCCCACAATAGCCGCTCGGCCCAATTGCGGGCTAATCTGGCCGGCGCAATCTGGGCGCTTTCTCTGGCGAGCACGAGCGTTGCGCCCAACTCTGTGCTCCAGTCTCAGCTAAGGCTTGATTTGCCAGCCGAGGAAGGGTGATGATTTTATCTCACCTGCCTTGCGAGCTTGTGCAAAAATTCGTGAATAAGTCATATTAATATCTGAGAGATTTTAAAACAAGCGATTAACTCACATACACTCACTCTTTCACTGATTAAAACACAACAATTCAAACGCGCAACCAACCAACAAACAGCCTTCAGAAATTATGGAATCGCACGCGAACCAAGCCTGGCCATTCCAGCAAGCGGCTTCTCAAAGGTAGGTGCTCGCTCGCCAGCCGGTAAACAATTGACCACTACAGTTGAATTCAATTAACACGATTCCAATCCAATCCAACCCAATTCAACCAAACGCAAAACCAATCAATGCGCCAAATCTAACCGCAGGCCCTCAACGGCTTTCTGATGATGCTGACGCAGAAGGGAAAGCTGCTCTACATTTCGGATAACGCGGCTGAATACTTGGGCCACTCGATGGTAAGTTAATTGTTGGCCCTTAACAGCGCCCTCTCCCTTTCCGCCTACAGCGTCTCCAAATCTGCGCTCACTTGATGCTTTCGTCTCGAACTAAGTGTTGCGCGACGAAGGCTGCGCTTTGTCGCATTAAATTGTCGCCGCCCTTTGCTCATGCGCGCCTCGCACAGCAGACACGGCTAGCGCACGCGCGCGCGCTAACTAACTAACTAACTGACTAACTGGCGTCAAGCAGAACAAAACGCCAATCGGGCACATCCGCTGATTGATTGATTTATCCAGCTCTGGATTGAAGTTTGACGCGCACAAAGATGAAGCGCACGACTTTGATCCCACTGGCTGGCTATCTCATTGTTGCGCGCTTGCTCTGCTCGCGAGCGCCGCCTGCCTATAGGCCTGGCTCGCATGCAATCAGCTGCGATGCCGGACGTTGCCAGTTGGCACCTCGTTCGGCCCATCGCTTTCATGATCCGCCGAGGGTGTTGGCTGAGCCTCGTTGCCGCCGCCGCCTCAAGTGCGCCAACCTGGCAGCGCTCGTTAATTGATTGCTCGACAGGCAACTCTTGATGGCTCTCGGCTGAGCAAACAAGCGTTGCGAGCGCGCGATTGCGCCAACGCAACCACTTGCAAGCCAGGAGGACAGCAAAGGCGCCAGCCAGAGAGGCCTCGCTCTCAAATTCACGAGAGGCAATGATGGAAAGGGCGAGAGCAGGTGCAGCTGGCGGAGGGGCGAGCTGTTCGCTGCGAGAGGAGCAACTCAATCCAAGTTGTTTGTTTCATTTTCGCGCCTGTTCTGTTTTGAGCCTGGAGAGCGAGAGAGAGAGAGAGAGAGAGCGGCTCACCTGGCTGCCTGCTAACAATCGGCCAGTTTAGACTCTAATTTAGTGGCACTTTTCATAGGCACTCGGCCAGAGTGCACATTCACTCGCCAGTTTCGCGCCCAATTTGTTTGCGCCGCCGCTCGTTGCGCCCACTAAGACAGGTGTTTTGAACCTGGCCAAGCTCGCGCTGCCGTCTAGGATTTCGCTCGTCGCGCTGCCTACGCGTCTAATTAAAGCAGCCGACTTGGCCAGAGAGCGAGCGAGCGAGCGAGAAACAATTGCCTTCACTGCGTTCAGTTGGCGCCGTCGCAGCCTAGAGAGACACTCGACACCTTTTAGCCCAGAGAGGGCGGCTCCTCTCGCCAGCTGCGGACTGCGCGGCAGAAGCGCGAGCACCTGTTCACTGGCGGCCGCTTGTCACTGGGCGGCCTTCGAGCGAGAGATTGAGAGCGCAACTCGAATTCAATTAGATGGAGCGGCCATCTCTCAGCTTACAGGCTGCTTCAATGGAGCGCAATTGTTGCAGCTACTGGCCGCCGCCGCCGCCAAGCTCAGCGCGAGCTTGTTGGCCCTCCGAATCAGCTTGTTGCGGGCCAGTTTGCTCAAGGCTGGCCGGCCAATTCAGCCAGCGCCAACAAGTGAGCGCGCCTGTCCGTGTGAGAAACCCGGATTTGGCCAAATGGGCCGCCGCCACCGCCGCTGCTGCTGCTGCCGCCACTGCTGTAGTCTTCGTCGCCGGCGCAGATGCTATTGGCAGTCCCATTGATGCAGGATGTTACGCTTACTCTAGCCGAATGTAGCATCTGCGCGCTCCAAAGGTCAGCTGGCTCCTCTCTCTCTCTCACCTGAGCCTCTCTTTCCCGCTCAGTCTCATTCTAATTCTAATTTTCGCTTGGCTTCGAAGTGGATCCGATTCTAATTCAAGCCCCGCCAATTGGCCTCCATTGTGCAACGCAATCATGGGCCGGTCATCCGAGTCGAGTCTAGTTCAGCCCAGTTCGTTTCAACTGAGCTGCGCTGAGCTGAGCCGAGTCGAGCCGAGCCGAGCTGGGCTGAGCCAAGTTCGGCCAGGTTGAGCTCGAGCAATCAATGATGATCTCGCGGCCACCAACTCAATTACACATCTGGGAAATCAAATCACCTATCGCCACTGGCCAGCGCTCGTCGGCCGATATTGATCTGATTGGGCTAATTGTTGTCCTTGTTCGCGCTGCTCATCGCGCAAGGCTACAATTAACGGCGCTGGCCAGCTTTGAAGCGCGCAAGCAAACATATTGCAGGCGGCCGCCCTACCTGCCCACTGCGAGCGGCGCCGCCTCCAAGTTTTGATGGCGGCGGCGGCGGCGGCGGCCAGGCGAACCGGTTCAAGGAGTGTAATTGAATAAGAGACGAGCTGCTCAGCGGGAGCTCGCGCGGGCTCGACTCGGCGCCATTGTCCCGCCGGCCGCCCGTTTCGAAGGGGCCCGCGGGCTTCGGCGGCTCCCTGGATCCGGCTGCGGCCACGATCGAGCTTCGATCGTTCGGTCGCTCGGGGCGCTTAGGGCAAATTATAGAGTGCCGCGTGTTGTGTCATTGATTGCGAGCGAGCAGCGACAACTGTGCGCGCGCACCCAATTGCGCAGCTCGCGCGAGGAGCAAGCAGCGCAGAGGGCGGCGCTAATTGCGATCGAAGCCGGCGAGCCTCGCCAGCGCGCGCCGGTCATCGACCCAAGCCGGCGCGGCTCTTCCGCCCGCCGGCCAATCAAGCGGATGCTCGCCGATTGGGCCTCGCCAGCCGGTGGGCCGCGCAAATGGGGCCCCCGTCAAAAGTGGCAACGAAACAACAAAACCGAGCAAAAGATGATTTCCAAGGGCCAAATCGGCAAACACAGAAGTGATGGCAGTGGAAGCGCCAGCGGCAGCAAAAACTGCCGACGACAACAACAACAACATCAACAACGAGCCACACTGAAACACAACTTGTGCTCGCCATTGTAATCTACGCCGGCCACTCTAACCGACTTCTCCATGACTTTTGCGGCCAGCCATTGTTTCTAGCCGCTGGAGTTTGAGCTCTGGCTCCAGCTTGAGCGCGCTCACCTTTGTGCGCTGGCCACTTCGAGCCGGCGCTGCCTCAAATCAGCGTCCCCTCTCCCTGCTTGATTTGAATAAAGTGGATCCATTTTTCTTTCCAGCGCTCGGCCGGCGCCCTACCTGCTTTGGGCCTGTCCGGCCTGAGCTGGGCGCCCTCGCTCCGTTTTGCTGGCCGCCGCCGCCGCAGCCACAAACAAGGGCTCATCTCGCCGGCTACCAGCTATCTATCATTAGCGGCTTCAGCGCGAACCTGGCCGGCTCGCTGCGCCGGCAAAGCGCGTGCTCGTTAAGAGTGGGCCCGCGAACGAGCAACAATCGCATCCCTTCGAGCGCCGGCCGCTACATGTGAACCAGTTTCGCGCCGGCCCCACTTAACCTGCCGCCGCTGCCTCCTCCTCAACCCAGCGCTCGCCTCTCCGCTGTCGACGCCGAGCAAACGACTGCTAATGATTCTCGGCCACTCGAATTGGCTCGGGCGGTGGCGGCGGCGGCGGCGGCCATTGTGTTGGCGCTCGCCCGTTTGGCGTCAAATTTGTTTGGCGCCGGCCGGCCGAATATGACTGGCGGCCCCCGAGCAAGCGAGCAAACTGCGCCCGCTGGCCAGAGGCGGCGACGCGCAGTGTGCGGCGCGAGCTCGCCCAGCACTCCCTATCGGGCAATTTGCGCGCGCAATCAGCGCCAAGCAGCTTGCCGCGCCGAAGACGGCCGAGGGACAGCTCAATCCGAGCGAGCAAAAGAGGTGTGTACGTGCGCGACTTGGCTGAGGGCCCAGTCGGCTTGGGGAAGGCGAGCAGGGAGCACAGTAGCGGCGCTCGTGGCTCGGACACGCCCCTCATTTGGGTCGGCGCGAGGGGTGCGGCCGCGGCGGCGGGTTGCAGTCAACTTGGTTGAGGCTGAGGCGGCGGCGGCGGCGCAATCAGAGCGCACGCAAGCGGGACTCTCCTTTCGTGCTCGCCGACAGCGCTCGTTGGCGCGCATTATGTAACAAGAGGGCCAACAATGAGCGGGCTGCGGAGGAAGTGGGCCGAGCAAGCGGCGCCCCAAGCGAGGGGAGGAGAGTCGGCCGCAATCGGCGCTCGCATCTGCGTTCACACGCTCGCCGGCTCGGCTGGCCAGAGTGGAGTGATGGGCTCCATTACCTTGGCTTGCGGCGGCAGCGGCGGCGGCGGCAAGTGCAAGCCAACGAAGGCAAGTGCGAGCGAGCAACGAGCGAGGGAAGCGCCGCCAGCGAGAGGCGAGCCGGCGGCGCGCAGGTAAGGTCCGCGGGCCAGCTGCGGGCACAAATAATGGCCTAATGACGCTTCGGCAACTCGAGCAACTGTTGCATAACAATTGGCCGCTTACACGCTCGCCCGCTGCCCCCGACGCGATCGTCTGTTGGCGCCGCGGCCGCAAACCTTGGATGCGCTTGCGATGACACCCAAGGCAGGGGGCATCGAGTGGCCCGGACTCGGGCGCACTGGCGGCTCTAAGGGCGGCCAAGCTCGAGCTCCGCCTCCGCCGATTGCGCATACCTCTTTCAAGGCGGCCACTCGCCCGCCCGCTCGCAGCCTGTTTGTTCTCGTCGCCGCTTGAATGTGCCCGATAACTCCATCGGCCAGTCTGTAATTACGCGCGCCAATGTTGTCCGCTGGCCGAGAGTCAGCGCGCGAGCCCAAGCCAGCGTATCATTATGATATCCGGGTGGCGGCGGCGACTGCGCGGGCAGCGCAGACGGCGGTGCCGAATAATTGTCACTCGTCCGGTTTGGCTCGGTTCGGTTCGGTTTGGTCCAGTCCGGTTCGGTTCGGTTCGGTTCGGTTGGGCTCGGCTGGGCCAGGTCGAGTTCAGTGCAGCTTGCGCGCCCGCCGCTCGGCCCACACGAGCAGTTGTCAAGCGGCCGCTGGGCGTGGCGGCTGCCTGTTGCCCGCGCAGACTCGCCGCCCGCGAATTGCACAATGGCGCCAGCAAGCCGCAAGCCGCAAACCGCAGCCAATCGACGGGCCAGCAGACAAGTTGCGCCGCCTCGGGCCTCCCCGGCGGACAGGTGCGCCATGGAGGCCAAATGGAGAGCTCGCGCCTGATTCGAGCTGACACTGGCGGCCGGGCGGCAGGATCCTGTTTGGCCGGCGCCTGATTGTTTCTTGGCACACAAGCGCCGCTTGGCCCATTCGGCCTGTTTGGCGCGCGCTCAGCCTGGAGTAAATATTCATTTGCGCTCCCTCGGCGCAACTCGAGCAACGATCAGGTTCAAATTATTGATTTCGAGCCTCTCCGGCTGCGTTCGCGCCAGGAGTTTTGCGCCCAGAAGCAGCTGCTTGCGAGGAGGTAGCCCAAAAGTTAAGACAAAACTTCCAGGAGCTTGCAGCTGGCGCGGCGCCCAGCCAAGTTGGTTGCGCAACGAGAGCGGCCGCATCGGTGACTAAACGGGACGGACTAACCGGATCTTGCGGGTCACGCGCGCGCCCCCCCCCCCGACGCGAAGCCAAGGCCGGCGGTGTTTGCTTTCCGCGCCCCCGCCAACCGAGAGCCTCAAGTCGGCCGGCCAGTTGGTGTGTTTGTTTTGCAAGCTCGCTCGTTTGTTTGCACTCTGACACGCAATCCGCAAATCGGCCACCAGCCAGCAAGCTAACCTCCGCCCTTCTCTCCCATTGATCGCAATCACGCTCAACAGGAGGACCTGTTGTCGCACGGAGACGAAGTGTACGACATCATCGAGGACCAAGACAAGAAGACCATCCGAACTGAGCTGCTCTCGAACGAGGAGGAGGGCGCCAGCGCGAAGGGAGCCTCCGTTGGAGCTGCGCCGGCCAGCTCGCTGCAGCAGCAGCAGCAGCAGCCCCTTGCGCCCGGAACAGAGACGCGCATCGCACTGTGCAGGATGAACGTGTCGCGAAACGCGCGCAGACAAATGCGCTTCGGCGACCAAAAGGTCGTCCTCATCGAGGGCCACTACTTTGGCTTCCTGCCGCTCTCCTCGCGCGACGAGCCCGTCTTTCTGGCAACCTGCACGCCAATTGCGATGCCAGAGACCCGCGAGTGCGTCGTTCAAGGGAGCACAAACGTGTTCACCTCAATCCACTCGATGGACATGAAGTTTCTATACGTGGACGCAATGTAAGTATTTGCGCAAAGCGGGCGCCACACACGAGAGGAGCGCTCGTCAGGCCGCTGAGCCTCAGGAGGAGTCGAGTGTCGAGTGTTGAGAGTTGAGCGGCGAGCGGCACAGAAGCGCGGGCGCTGATTTGTCATGCCAGCCGAGCCCATTGTCTTGCCAAACACTCGCTCGCCTCATCCGACCCGAAAGCTATACGCCGGCGCCAAGCGTGTCAAGCCGCCGTTGCCGCCGCCGCCGCCGCCGCCGCCACCGCTGCCGTCCAGCTCTATATGTAGGCCCGCGAGCCGGCGGCGGCGACGGCAGCGAATCAAGGCTGGGACAGGTCAATTGGCCGCGCGCACTCTGGCTTCAGCCTCTCGGCCTCGAGCGCCGCAACTGGCTGGCCGCCTCAGCAGCCAGCCAGCCAGCAAACCAACCAACAACAACAACAATGGAACATTTTGTTTCATTTAAATTGATGATCGGCAGAGTGTGCGTCTAAATTTGGCCGCGAAGGCTTTAAAGTGGCCCGAGTGTCCATTGTGTTGAGCGCCTTTCGGATGCCTCCTCGGCTGAATTACACATTTGCTGGCCGGCGAGCCCAGAATGGAAACTTGTTTCGCAACTCCATTGATAAAAATCTCAACCCAAGTGGACTTGACTCCACTCGACTCGAGATGCTCGGCTGCCAAAGGCAGCGGGCCGACATTATTGGCCCTCCATGGGCTCTCCCCTATAGTTAGCTCGCTGGCGAGGCAGCTTCAGCTTGCAGCCGGCCGAAACTTACAAAACGGCCAAGGCAACAACCTGTTGTTGTTGTTGTTGCTCGCAGCGCCGGCCCAACGATTGCTCGGCCGTCGGGCAAGAGTTTGAGCTTGCAACTCTGCCAGCCGAAGCGAGGCGAGCCGAGCGGCTTTCGAGCTGAAGCCGGCGAGACTCTGGCGAGCGAGCAGACTGTGTGTCCACCGGCGGCAGCAGCAATCAGAGCGGCGGTGGCGGCGGCGGTGCTGCGACCAGTTTGTTGGGGAGGCAGCGACTTTTGATCTATCTATCCATCTATTTATCCCGCCGTCTCCAACGAGCTGGCCGGCGCAGCGCCGCCCGCCAGCCCAAAGTCACGACTTCTCCTTCTCTCTCCAACCGACTCGGCCAGCGCGGAGCTCGGCGCCGATATTTTGTGAAATCCACTGCAATTGCGGCCCACTCGGCTGACAGGCAAAGCAAGGCGCCGGCGCCGAGCATATTGGCCAGCTCAGCCGGCTTGATGATTGCGAGCCGCTTGAAATCATCCGGCGCCGGCCACTCAACTCCACTAAGCTCGGCCGGCCGCCCCCAATGGGCCGCTCGCGAGCGCAGGCCGGCCGGCCAGCGAGCCCTCTGTCAACTTGTGTGCGCTAAACTCGAGGCCGGCGCACAATATGCTCGGCTCGGCTCGGCCCAGAGCGAAGCAGCTGGCCCGCTCGGCCAGCCTCGCCAGCTCGCCGCCCGCCTCGATTCCATGCCCATTCATTGAATTTAACGCCGGCCAACAGGAGTGGGGCTAATTGCAATCTCCAAGGAGTCGCTAACCTCGATTCAATTTATCTATATTGGCCCTAGCTGGCCGCGCTGTGGGCTTGCGCGCAAACAATTGCGCCGGCCAGCTCGCCTGATTCCAGGTGATTTACTTTCGAAGTTAGCGCCGAACTTGGCTGCGACTGGAGCAGCAGCAGCAGGAGCAGGGGCGGAAGATCGTGACCTGGATTATCTACCTGCGAGCGGCGCTCAGTGTCGCTCTCTGCGTTGGTCGCGCTACCAGCGCCGATTGTTTTCCTTCCGCCGGCCGGACTGGGCGGCCGGCCGGCTGGCTAGACGCTGGCCGCCGCGGCGCCCAGCCCGCCCGGCCGGCTTCCCTCCCTCTCCCTCTCTAATGGGCTGCGGCTCAATCCGCTGCAGCAGCCCGGTCGTGACACAATCTAATTTGCTATCGGTAACTGGCGCGCGCAAGATCCTGTTCGCCGGCCCAAGCTGGCGGCCATCGATCCGGTTTGTCTGCAACGCCGCTGATTGCGCGATGAAGACGATACACTCGGCGCCGGCCAATGTTTCCAATCGGCGACCAATGTTTCAGTGGCCGGCAGCGGGCGTTCAAGGTGAAGGTGAATGAAAGTTAACATGAATCATGGCGCTTCGCTCGCAAAGTCGTGACGCGCGTGCAATCGCTGGCCGAGAGCCAGATCCTATTGCAAGATGCGCCAAGGCTTGCAAACTGGCCGCGCTCCATATGCATGCATACATTTGAAATTTGGGCGCAAACGCAAACCTCTCGAGGCCCAAATGGGGTTCCCCCCGCTCGCTCGCTCGCCGGCCAGCTGAGCCGTTGGCCACCTGAGCGCCGGCCACCGCCTCAGTGCTTGTATGCGGCGCCGAGTTGGAGGGGAGCAATTTGTTTCACCTTTACTCTCTCCCCTGCAAGTGGGTCCCATTTGCTGGTCTTGAATTTTGGCGCGCGAAATTATCCAAAATTGATGCGCACAATTTAATGCTCGGCCAAAAGCTCGCATACAACACACACACACACACACACACACACACACACTCACATACGCACAGCGAGTTTGTTGATGGAAGAATCGTGAGCTCTTTCCAAGTTCAATTAATTTATCTCCTCTATAGGGAAGCTTTGTTTTCCGTCACTCGTTTGCGAGCATCCGTTTCAGCGGCGGCCAGTTTGAGGAGCCACTGGCGCCGCCGCCGCCGCCGCCATAGCAGCAGCCACCGTGTGTGTGTGTCAACCGGCCCCAGACTAACGGCCACCAGACAAATCGAGCGTCACGAGTTCCAAACTAGTGGCCGCATTTGAGCCGCGCAGAGAGCTGTTAATTGTGTATCCGCTCGGCCGCATCCGGTTCTGGCCGAACTCTATCGGGTGGCCGGCTATGCGGCCGCACGAGTGGGCCGCCCGACGGGCGCAACCTGGGCGCGTGACTCAGCTCGCTGGGCCCAGTTCAATGAACTTGACTCGCCTCTATATCAGCCAATCAACACCCCAAGACCACTGACCAACCCTCTCCGCCGGCAAACCAAAACCAAAACAGTGGCGAGCACCACCTCGGCTACTCGCGACACCAGCTCCACGGGATGTCCTGGTACGAGCTGGTCCACTTCGAGCACCTCCAGGAGGCACAACTGAAGCACAAGCGAATCACGGCCAGCGACCAAGAGCGCTCCACAATACTCTTGATAAGGTTAACAAATCTCGACCAGAGCAAGACGACCTGGGTGCACACGGTCATGCAGGTGAAGGAGGCCACCGATAGCACGAGCCAAGCGGTGATTGTCTGCACGAACCAGGTTTTGAGCGAACGCGAGGCAAAGGTTATGCGATCCAACGCTTGGCTCTACCAGTTCTACTCCCTACACTCGAAGATGCACTGCAACTACTCCTCCAACTCGCCAATCAACGCGAACCAAGCCGACTCGCCCGCCTCAATCTGCAGCGATTCGGCCGACGACAAAACAAGCGATCTTATAAAATCAAGCTCACTACTTGCAACAACACTCGACAGCGCCGCCCTCGCCTGCGACCAATCAAAGTCGCCCGGCGAGCTTGGCGGAAGCGGGGCGCCCATTGGAAAGCACGAGCCTGCAGAGGTGTCGCCGAGCAGACAGAGCGCAGAAACCTTTGCGCACACTCTCCATGAGGCCTACCAGAGTCCGGCTCAGGCAGCCTATGCGACCTACCAGCCAATCCAGGCCAACGTGGCACCCTTGGCGCGCAAACTGGCCGTCTCAGCGAGCAAACTCTCGCCCCAAACAAACTCGCCCTCCTCCATTTCAACGATCTCCTCGTCGCCAATCTCGGCTGTGGCCGCCTATTCGGGACAGCAGGCTGGCCAGCGCTACCACCAGCTGACAGGCTCCAGCGCCAACCCGGCCGGACCAAAAGGCGCAGTGGACCCGCTGCAGGCGCACGCTTTGCACCAGCAGCGACACCACAACAACAGCATCGGTTCCTCGTCCTCATCCTCGTCGTCTTCATCGTCATCCTCCTCCTCCTCCTCATCCTCCTCCTCTTCGTCCTCCTCGAGCTCAACGGCCGAGATCTCAACAACACCAAACGGGGCCCAAAGCGCAAACCTCAGCCCCTACAATGTGGCCCAATCGATGGCTGCGGTTGCGGCCGCCAATCCGGCCGCGAGCCTCTACGCGGGCATCGATGCAATGGACCCCCTGCAGCACATGCACCACTCGCACCACCAGCACCAGATGTACTCGGCCGCCGGGCAGCAGGCGGTGCACCCGAGCCACCACCACCACCATGCAGCGGCGGCGGTCAACTACGCAAACCAGGTGATGGCCGCCCAGCGAGTGGCCCACCAGCACCATCACCACCCCTACCATCCCTACCACCACCACCAGCACCATCCGGCCGTGCACCAGACGGGCCACCAGCACCAGGTTGCCCCGCACCATCACAGCCACTACGCGGCGCCCAGTCACCATCATTCGGCCTCCTCGGCGGCCTTAAACAGCGCCTTCGGTCACCATCACCACGCGGCCGCCTACCATTCGGTGGCGGCCGTTGCTGCGGCCAGCGCACATCCCGCGCACCAGCACCAAAACGGCGCGGCCTCCATTCAAAACCCCTACCACTCGGCCAGTGCTGCCGCTGCAGCGGCTGCAGCGGCCGCCGCGGCCGCCGCCCATCAGGGTGTCTCGTTTCACTATAACAAAATTGCTGCCGCCGTGAACGCCTCCGCTTGAGCAAAGGCGCGGCCGCAGCTAGTTGAGTGTGATAGGGTAAAATAATGTTGTTTAACTTGGCTCGCCGAGCGTATGGTCTAGTCTAGTCAAGCTAGCTTGTCAGCCGATTGAATGCTGCACGCCTACAACTTTATGGAGCGACTCCCTGGATTGAAGGTGTAGCGGCGGCGCTGGCTCAAGCTCAATCGCACACAGGTTGGACCCAAATATGGATTCGAGTTCAAAGGTGGAGCGAGTGGCCAGCAAAGCAAAGCTTAGCTCCGCAGCCGGCCATTATAGGAGCCCGCGAGAGGAATGGAGGAGGCGCTGATGATTCGAGCGATAGCAGCAACTGGCTGCTTGGTTGGAACTAGTTTGGACGGAAACAGCGAGCTTGCCCATGAAGTAATGGCTTGCAGCCGTTGGAAGCGCAGGAGAGCGCTCGCCATGGTTGTAGATTACAAATTGTTTTGCTGCAAGCAAGTGGAGGCAACAGGAGGATTGCAATTGCCGTTGGGAGCTTGCTGAGGCAAGCTCCCTCCAAAGCAGGCTCTCTCTCCTCTATAGGCCGCAACATCGCAACTCGGACATTTGCTACTAATGTCAAACTTCTTCCTTAGTCCAAACACTCGAGCCTTTTTCGCCAGTGCTATTAATCAAATGATCCGGCTCGTCTATCCTGAGACAAGAGTACAAGAGCAAGAGCAAAACCCCAGCCAATGGGAGGAGCTGACTCCTTAAACTAACTAAAAAGCGGGAGTTAATTACGATATTATCTTCACGTTCAAGCTGATCTCTGTTCCGGAGGAAACTTTTAGCATTTGCATATTACAATTTGGGCTCGAAAACTAATGGACTCGCCTGGCTGCCATCTCTGGCCAACAGGCGCACTCTCCTCTCTTTCTCGGCTTGCGCGCTTGAAAGGTTTGCAAGCTAAAGGATTTTGCGCCCACCCAGCGAAGGATGTAATTTATTGTGCTCGTTTGGCGACAGAGAAGTTGCAATATCCTTCTCTCTGAAGCCAATGATATAATTTGAATGAAATAAATGATTGTTGAAAAACTCGCAAGGAGAAGAAATTTCTCTTGATTTGACCTCAACCTTTAATTAGTGCCACTGTCTCTCACAAATCATGAATTTAATTTCCGATTGGCGCATCTTGACAACACAGAAAATGTGCTGTCGCCAACGAGTTTTAGAGGTCGGCAGTGGCTGGATGGATACAAGGTTGAGCTCACTGACCAGTTAAAATGACCAACCAACCAACCTATCATAGGATTCGAAGGATCTGCTGAGCTGGCATTGTTCTTGCCGCAAAACGGGCGACAGGAGACCGCAAATCGATCAATACCAGCGCTCGTTTTGGGCTCCGGGAAACGCCCACTTCTTATCCACCTCAACCAGATATGCTGAGCGAGGAAACAGGTAAGCATTCTCGAGGGCTCTTTGTTGGGTTGCCAGTTTGAGGGGCCGCGGAATTAGTCGATATTTTGCGTGTCCAATCGACCCACTTGATTAGGCGGCTGAAATTGAACTTTGTCTGCCCTCGCTGGCAATTAACCAAGTCTCTCAAAAGTGATACAAGTCCAAACGCTCTCTCCCGGAAATTTTTGCGGTCGCCGAAGTGTCTGGCCTCAAACAGGGGCAAAGGAGGCCTCGGAATCCAGGCCAGCGTCACGGGACACGAAAAGTGGGCGGATCCTTGGCCGAGCATATCGACGGATTGATACGATCACCGCGTGCTACCGTGATTGATAAACAAGCCAGAGGATAAACCTGGGGTTTGAGGGTGAGCAGGGATGATTTCCTCTGGTTGCGGTCAGCTAACACGCGCGCGCGCGCGCGTTCTCCACAAGAGCAAAGCATTCTTGAAGCAAAGAATTTGCTCTTCAGGGTAGGCGTTACCTGGAGCCCGTAAGCAAATGGGCTAGTATACCCTTGGCCGGCGCACATAAATGCGTTGTGGATTGTGTTTTGGCTCGAACAGTTCTAATAGCCCAACTCTATTCCATAAGATCCCCGCAGCAACACCCTTTATTCCAGCGTTCCCTTCTCCAAGTTTAGCCGTCGATTTTCTCTGTCATCTCGGGCACTACCTTGAACAAATCGGCCTCAAGTCCGAGGTCGGCCACTTGGAATATTGGCGCCTCTGGATCCTTGTTGATTGCAACAATTGTTTTTGAATCCTTCATACCCGATAAATGTTGAATGGCGCCAGAAATGCCCACTGCTACGTACAGCTCTGGTGCAATCATTTTGCCAGTCTGTCCAACTTGCATGTCGTTTGGCACATATCCAGCGTCAACAGCGGCACGAGAGGCCCCGACGGCCGCATTGAGCTTCTCGGCCAACTTGTACACTAAATCGAAGTTTTCCTTACTCTTCAGCCCTCTTCCGCCCGAAACAACCCTCGATGCGCTGTTCAAGTCTGGCCGCTCGCTCTTGCTCAACTCTTGGCCAATCAGTTGTGTCATTTGCGCTGCTTTCTCTAGCTCTGCCATTGGAATTTCGACCTCTTCAACGCTAGCCTTCTTTCCATCCTCAACCTCGACTCTCTGGAAGGCAGTAGCTCTTGCGGAGAATATTTTGATCGGATCCTTGGATGTGTAAGTCTGAATAGCCTGGCCACCATAGATGGGTCGGAGAAATGTGTCCGCGGATTCAATCCCTATAACGCCTGTTATTGGCTGCACCGACAACTTGGCCGCAACCCTAGGTAGCAAGCTCGAGCCGAACGAGTTAGCTCCCGCAGTGATGTGGGTAAATGGGGTCTTTTTATGGAGGTTTACTATGACTGGAGCCATGCGTTCAGCGAGCACTTGCTCGAAGAGCTTGTGATTGGCAACCAGGACTTTGTTTATAAACTGGGCATTCTCAATCTGTGGCACAAGTTTATCAGGCTGGCTCGTGATAATGAGGACATCGATTGTACCACCGATTTTGTTGGCTGCAGCTATTGCATTGAATGTTATTGGTGTTATGACTTCGTTGTTGTGATCGGCAACTACCAGTAGCCTGCTGGAGTTTGACTGAAACCTGACAGATGTAGACGAAAACGCAGCCGCTTGAAGGCGGTGAGCTAAAAAAGTGAGAGATCTTGGAATTATCATCGTGTTCTAATTATATCTTCTCAGTAAATACTACGCTAAATAAATTCTGTTCGATTGATTTGAATCCGAGATGAACAAAACTCAGAAGATCTTCAATCCGGATGGTTTGTTCGAGAACTTGTGGGATTGTGTCTTCTACATTCGAGTAATATGTTTGCAGTGGTGAGTCACCACTGTAACTTGAGTGAGAGAGATATTATCAAGATAAGAAATTGCGGCTTTGGGTAGCTATTCTCATTGATTAGCTAGTATCTGGTGTTTGTCCTTGTTGTTGTTGTTTTTTACACGGTTTATTTACCTTATCTGCGCTGTTCCTTTCGCAGATCGCAGTACGATCATCGTACAACTTGGAAGTTCTAATCGGGAACATGGACTCGCTCGAACTTGCTTAGTGAACCGCAATCCGTCCCCAAATCAGTCATGATGATGGACATCATGGCTGGTTTTTAACTATGCCTGGATTTCGAATCACTGGCATTCACTTTAGATCGTCGAGATGTTCAAGCAAAAATTCATCCGAATTATGGTATTCTACCCCGAGGCCACGGATATGCGGAATCTTAGGCTGCTTAACTGTCTAGGGTCACACCTGTAATCAACAAAATCAGGCCTGAAAGTTCCAATCGGAAACGCGGCCTTGCATTTATGCTCTTCCCTGACAGAAGTTGTGGCCACTGTTGCTCTCCAATCTTGTTTCTGACTCAGCGCGTCCGAATATCTCGGGCTAATAGATGGCAATCCGCGGTCTAATTCAAGACGATGACACCATTCTAGCTGACTTGGAGCTCGATTGTGTCCCACCTTGACTTTTGAGACACGCCCGCCTGCGATGACGATCGATAAGTGTCATTTCAAGCTATCCAATTCGTCAGATGGATCTGTAGCTCGATTCTCTAAGCTTCTTCAGAATTTGCGACGATTTCTAATTCATTATGTCGTCATGTAGAAACGTGTGGTTTAGAATTGTTGCTATCTAACGTCAGTTGACTCTCCGCTCGCAAGTTAAATAGAGATAACTCACCGAGCGAATTGAAAGCTGGCAACTAGATCGTTCAACTTCGGATGGGCTACGCTCGAATACTTACAAAGGTACAATCTGGCCCGCCTATGGACCTCCAGCATGTGCTCTCTCTGCTCGGCGCCAAACTACTGAGCTTTACTGACTGATATTGGCACCTGATATGGAGGTGAATCTCGTTTTAAATCGAATTGCGCCCGTCAACTGTTAGCCAATCGCTAACTCAAGTAAACTTTAGTTACCAGACAATTGAACAAGTTCGAAAAGATGCACTCGGCTTTGTTGGGAACCATGCTCGTGCTTGCCATTGCAGGCTCCGATGCCAAGCCTCCACCTAGTATCGACTGGCGCGATGTCCCCGGAATCGTTAACCCGGTGAGAGATCAAGGTTTGTACGAGGCCAGATTGACTTTGCTCCGACATATAGCAGACGTCCAACGTATATGTGTTCCCGACTACCTCTAGGCAAAGATTGCAATGCTGGCTGGGCGTTTGCTACAGTAAGTCCACTTTGGAAATGACTAAATCTATACAACTCGCAAAAACTTGCCCTCTAACCGTGAATTCAACAAAAAGGCCGCCTCTTTAGAGGCTAGCATGAAGCTCGTCTTCAATATGACGACAGAGGTGTTGAGTCCCCAATTGTTATTAGACTGCGACATATACGGCCGCGGTTGCTTAGGCGGTACGCCTTTGAAGGCCCTAACTCTTGAGGGCATCGAATCTGAGGCTGATTACCCTTACACAGGTAAATTAGGTAAATGCCATTCCGATATTTCAAAAGCGGCGATGGATTATCCAAAAACTATTGAGATCTATTACACAAACCTTGAAAGGGGCGAGAGGGGTCTTCAAGATTTGCTTCTATTAGGTCCACTTGCAGCATTGGTTGATGCAAGAAGCGACAGTTTTAAGAATTACAAGTCGGGGGTCTACTACAATCCAGACTGTTCACAGAAGAAGAAAGACTTGAATCATGCAGTTCTAGTGGTCGGTTATGGAACTGATCCAAAGGAGGGTGCCTACTGGCTGGTGGTAAGTGTTCATCCAAACTATTAAGCCACTGATTGCTAGACGCTCGCTAACGGTGACGCCTCTTTCGCACTGCTGAATGCAGAAAAACTCGTGGGGAACCGAATGGGGCGAGCAAGGATACATGCGCATTGCGCGCAACAAAGGTAACCCTTGCGGGTTGATCACTGAGGCTGCACTGTTGTGGGACAGCCGACTTGATTAGCTGATTACAGATTGTAGGATTGGATTAAGAGCATCAATGGGGCAAAAGTTGACTGGATATAGATCACGCTTCCTCTTAGATTTCCGTTTCGTACAAGCCCAAACACATTCAATCATGCACTCACAACGATCATGAGCACCTGGCTAAGCCAGACTGGCTTGTTATGGTAACTAATCAACGCTCGACATTGTTGCACAATGTATCAAACTCCAATCCGTCAATGAAGTCTAGAGCCTCTAGACATTCGATCAACAAATCTTGACCGGCTTCGAGGTCGTGAACGAGTCCAACCGGCAATGGACTGACCAACTAACTTCAAACAGACCGTATTCATCGCGATAGGTTCATGTTGGTGGCTGACTACTAAAACTCTAGTTTATACTGAGATTATGTTGAATTTATTGTCTGTTGTCTAGTTCGCAGCGACGAAAGAAGAGCGTCATCCATAACGATCTATTCTGAGTGAATAGATGTGATCACTCCATATTCTTAGAGAAGAAGAAGAAGTCCTTCTATTGTATTTAGCCTTGGTTTGCCAGATTTCTAAACTTCCGATGAAGTTACTATAATAATTTCAATTCGGTTTATTAGCAACAACCTCAGGCGAGTTTTTCAACAAAAAGACTCATATACGGAAGTATTTCCGTCTCATCTCCATCATCATCCTCAGGAGCGAGTCTTGGTCGCTTCTTGCAGTGTTCAGCTGAGTCGATGGCAACCTCGCAGACAGTTTCCTGGACTTCGTCGTTAGTCTTAGTCGGTTCGCATGCTGGCGCATCTGTGGGCTCTCGGAGCTCAAGCTGCTCAGACTTTCCAGAGATTGAATCGTCGTCTTCGATATGGACTATCTCGACAGCATCCGGTTCTTTCTGGGGTTCGTTTCGTATTGCTGGCAGCTCTTCGATGTTGCTTCTGAGCTGATTCTCAGTGTGGTCATTCTCCAAATTGTTGTCAATAGGTGATTCGAGGCGAGCATAACAATCATAAATATCATAGTGGGTGACTATTATGGGTCTGTGGGCCAAGCCAACCTTGAGCACTCTACGAGTTAATGAAAGGATCTCTTGGTCAGTCTCTAGCTTCTCGGCGAGCTCGAAGATATGATGAGCGATCTCGGTAGTAGAAGTAGCATAGGGTTGATTTGCAATAATCTCCAACAATAGAAGTAACTTCCTGCGGCACTCTAAGCTTGTCCGTTGTGCATCGAAGTCCCGATAGATTTTGATGCAGTTTCGGACGGAGAAGGTCTTCAATTTGTAGAGACACTTCGGCTCGAGTAAGTTTGAATAAACGATGGTAAACTTTTCGAGACAGCTCAGCGCGGCTGACATGTGTCGATCTCTAGCCTGGGAACAATTATCTGGAATCGATGGACTTGTCATCATCTCTTCAATATTCTTCACCAATTCAAGCTCAAGCAAAGTTTTCACATGTTGGGGCTCCAAATTAATATTAAGTGAAAGTTTGTCGAGGAGGTACGATAATGACGCTATCATTCTAACCCGCATTGAATGGTAACCTATCTCGTCGACCTGGCTAAGTTTGCTAGTCCGTGTCCATTCTAGCATTCTGAGGATCGTTTGGTTAATGAGTGGTGTAAATGGGATGACATTAGTTCCCAAAACATCAACAATTGCCATCAACATATTCAAGCAAACTTCGATCAAGAAATGTGTCTGAGAGAAGACAAAATCTCTTATTGAACTAGCTGGCTTCTTCGTATAGTCCCTAATTCTGATCGAGCCGATCTTTGTTGCCATTTTTATCAAAACAAACACTGGTATTGGAATGGTAAAATCGGTCCTGTCATTTATCAGGGCGCAAATGTTTTCAGCTGACGTCTTGACCTTTGACAAATACTCACTAAATATTACCTTATAGTCTGATTCTGGGTTTGGCGCTACCAGATAATCGTCCTCATCGGTACTGCCTCTTTCTAGAATTCTTGTGACACTAATACCGGCACCTTTGTAAAGCTCATCGAGGTTCACCTCAAGATTTTTGAGCTGGCTGAGAAGCCCACTTTTCCATGCTGTAAGAGGAGTCTTTTGCCAACCTCCCCTTAGGGCTAACACTAGATGCAATACAGAACCACCTGTGACCTTGTATTCTGCTGCTGTCTTGTCATCGTTCATTTGTTTACCACTAAATATAAGGCGTTGTTGTGCCGGCGGAATCCCCTCTTTCTCCTCTACCCGTTCTTTTATCCTCTCTACCTTATCTGTCGGCTCAATGTCGATTTCAATCTCCTTACCAGTGAGAGTTTTAACCTTGATCAACATCTTCAGGCGGACGAACGGGGTTGACTGTTGGAATCGTTTGATAAAGGAGTCTTGATGAGCTGAGGTGATCAGTAGAATAACACGAGATGCTGAGGAAACAATATGCTGACAAGCGACCATGCACATTTTCAATTATTTGCGCGAAATTCAATCGAAACTTTCGGCCCGAGTACAGTGACTACTGCGTGTGATATAACAATACTACTAGTATCACAATATTACATCAAATGATACAATGGCCCTCCAATGTTCTCACTACAATTATAAAAATAGCGATCCTTGTTCGGGCACCTTTGATCATTGTGCGAAGCAAGTAGATTGCCCAAAGGAGACTGGACACCATTGTTTTGTTGTCTGGCAAGCTGGTGCAACGAACAACACTGTGATAAGTGCCGGCTGTAATCCACCTTACCAATCAGCACCGGACGAAAAATGCGGAAGCGAATGCATCGGTCAACCTAGGGGTGTGCGATTTTATTGCTGTTGTACTGGAAACTTATGTAACAAGCATTTCAAAGTTCCAACACCACAGTATAACAAACAGACCCTTGACACACTGGAAACCCATTTAGAAGCCCGCGAGACTACCAGTTTTCTATGGCCTGTGATTTTCGTCCTCCTATTGATTACATTGATTGGCGCTTTTATTTGGCGCAAACATAGGCGACCCAATGGTGATAGTTGTAACCAAAATGCTAGAAACAAGGCCTCACCTGGCGATCTAAACATCGAGGAAATGAATGAACTGCGAATCAATCAAAACTTGCCAGTGATGGTGCCCTTCAATAGATCTTTTGGAGATAGTAGGTTTTTCAACAACAACAATGATCCTAACCATCATGACCCTAATAATATGACAACATCTGTAGATAATCAAAACTCAATTATAATGACAAATCACAACGATGCCTCTCATAATTATATCAATGGCTCAAGCGATAATATGAAAATTGATCTCAAAAGTGTGGATTTATTGGAGGTTATTGGCTCAGGTAGATTTGGAACAGTTTATAGAGCTTGCTTGCATAGATCGTACAGTGTTGCCGTCAAGGTTATACTTCCAACTGAACACCAGTCTTGGTTGAATGAGCAACAGATATATACGTTACCAAACATTAAGCATGTGAATATACTTAATTTCTTACATTCGGACGTTCATGTAGAATCAGGAAATTATTGGCTCATAGTGGAATATGCTTCGAAAGGTTCATTACATGATTTCTTGAAAGATAACGTGGTTAGTTGGGAAGAGTTAACCCAGATAGCATTAGGTATTGTCCATGGATTAGCGCACTTGCATGAAGCCGACATAGCTCATCGAGATTTCAAGTCCAAGAATGTTCTACTCCGTCATGATTTGAGCCCTTGTATAACTGACTTTGGAGTTGCATCCCTACTAGATACTAGAACTGGCTCGCAGATGGATCGGAAGAAGTACTTGCAAGTTGGAACTCCGCGTTATATGGCCCCCGAAGTTCTCGAATGCTCTGTGACATTTACAAAATCCTCTTTCACTAAGGTGGACGTCTACGCACTATCGCTTGTTTTGTGGGAACTTTTATCTCGCTGTCATCCACTGCCTAAACTAACTCAGAACGGTTCAGCTTTCAATAATAATTCCTCATATATCCCGGCCGCGAGTAGTCAGCTAAATGGCCAGGGCGATCAATTAGACGATCATCTACCTCCTCCTTACTCGGGTGATTGCGATGAGAAGCTGAAGGATCAACAACGGCAACAGCAGCAGCAACGTAACCAACCAGAAATCTCGCTCCAAGGCGACCGAAATGAGGGCGTTCAAGAGCAAGCGAGAGTGGCCGAGCCTGTGCAAGATCGTTCATCTGAATTACCTGCCTATCAGCTGCCATTCCAAGAGGTTGCCGGCCCTAATCCAGACATTAACAGAATGCTTCAGATTGTGGTGACAGAGAGACTAAGGCCGCCTTTGAAAGACGAATGGCGTTGCACTTATCCCATCTCGGATTTTTGTCGCGCAATCGAGGATGGCTGGGAATATGATTACGACGCTCGTATATCAGCATCCTGTTTTGTTGAGCGAGTCGAAGTTTTGCCTCGTTCGATCGAAAGTTTGGCCGAGACTTCTTTTACACCGCTAATTTAAACAACAAACACCAAGAGTCAAAGATGAAGGTGGAAAATTAAATTGGATAATGAGAGACGAATGTAGCGTATATATGTAAACAAGATAGGTTATTACAAGCAGGTCCAACGTGTGCGACTCTAAACTCCCACTCAAGCCCATTGGGTTAGTTTACTGGCTAATTTATTTCCCTCTTAGTGTTGGCTTTTATTTTCAGCATCATTTGGCAAGCTCGGCTAGCAGAGAAACAATGCTCGTTACTCGCAGGCTGACAGATGAAATTAGAGCAGACCTAAACGCAATTTAGAGGGGAGCTATCCAACTGGACTAAGGTACGAGTGGGAGTGATGGTAGTGGTGGCGGCAACGACAGCTGCTGCGGATGAGCACGAGGATGAGGAGGCGGATGAGGAGGAAGTATTAGTGGCACGCATATGGGCGAGCTGGACCAGACTGGCTCATTATATTGGAGATGATCATTCAATTTTTACCCGGCCAGCTTCCTCCACTCGAGGTTGCCTCTCACGACCGATCGCATGGGATTGAATGGACTGGGTGGACTGGGCAGAGTTAGTTGGTTGAGTTGAGTGGACTGGAGTTGACTGGAATGAAATGAAATGGTTTCCACTGGCTGCTTGTTGTTTCTAATGTCGACGCTGATGAGAAAGTGGGCAGTCCCAAAACAGCAGCGCCTCTCTCCCTCCCTGAAAGCAAGAGCCGTGGCAACAACCTGTCGAGTTGTAAGCTTTGCCAGTGGGCTTTAACGAGGGAGCCTCCCTGCTAACGCCAACAACCGCAAATATGTTTGTGCAAGGAGGAGCATGAGTTTGAAGAGGAGGATGCGAGGAGGTAAAAATTCAGGGCTAAAATGGGCGAATGTTGTGAAAATCCTCCAATACTGTTACACTGGCGCCATTGGTCGTGGTTTGCGCTGTTGTCGTGGTGCTCGTTTGTTGAGTTACAAGGAAGCGCAGACAAGTTTGATAGATAGATGGATGGAGTAGATAGGGCGAGATGGAAGTGGACGCGCTCCTCCAGCTGGAGGCCTGGCGTTCGGCCGTTTGGTCCGCCTGCACCAGCCTAAAGAGCCAGAGCCGGAGCCGGAGCCAAAGCCGGAGCTGGAGTGTGAGCTGGAGTGGGGGTCTGAGCCTGAGCCCGAGGCTGAGCTTGAGTCTGAGGCTGAGGCTGAATATGAACGTGAGTCCAAGTTCGAGTCCGAGAGCAAACAAGAGGCCTCACTTTGTTGCGGCTTCTCCCCCTGGCTTCGTCGGAATGGACTCGCTAGACAGAGACAGAGGGCGGCCCGAGTGCAAGTGCCTCGGCGGCCGATTCACCGGCCAGCCAATCCGATGATCGATTGTTCCACTTTATCTCCTCTTTGGTGTCTCTAACTCTCGAGCTTTCTCTCTTTCTCTCTCTGCGTTCGAGCTTTGCTTGCTCTCGGGCGCCAACTGGTCGGCTTGTGTTTTGCCAACAAGCGCGCGATTATTGTGGCAAACGAAGCCACAATTAAGAGCCCAACAAGTGCTGCAACTAGATTTGAATTGCGGCTTTCGAACACACATCATTTTATTCTACCTGTTGACTTCATTCGTTAATAATTTGCCTGTTCACCTGGAAGGCCATAAGAGTGTGCAATATTTAGGCAGCCGAGTTCAAACTGGAAGGCTGGCTCAAACTGAGCCGGCGCTCATCCATTTTGCTGCATGCTCGCCGCTCGCCGAGCCTCTTGATCAGCGCCGGCCGACTAATCATCACATCAGGAGGACACGCTGGCTTGCGAGCGCCACTGGAGGGCGGCGGCGAGCCGGCCAGGTGAAAGGTTGCCGCGGTTGCCTCTGATGCCGCTGCCGCTGCAAACCAGAGCGGGCCGGGTTCGTTTCCTTGGCGGGCGCCGCCGAACGCAGACAGGAAGCGGCGAGCCACAGGCGAGAACAGGTTGGCCGCGAGTGGCAATTAATCGGGCAACCTGTACCTGTTGGAGTGGGCTGAGTGGCGAGCGTAGGACGGGTAGCCGGCGAGCAGGGCGCCGTTTTGGCCAATTGAGCCGTTCGTTCGCCGCGCGCCCACCTGAAACAATGCGGCCCTCGCGTGAGCAAACTCCGGGCTCGGCTTAAGTTCGCTTGCAGAAGTTTGGGCAAGAGTGTGTCTGGGCAAGGCGGGCGCCCGATCGATGGCCCCATCTCGGGTTCAGGGGGCGGCCCACGCAGCCTAAACTCGGGCTGGCCGGCCGGCTGGGTTGGCGGCCGCCAGTGCGAGCAACGCAAACCTGTCATAGCTAAAACGAGCCACAGGCGCCGTTGGCGTTAATTGAATCCAGCCGACGTGTTGAGGGTTGGCCGGCGCCGGAAGTGGCCGACTTGTGCGAGCGTGTATGAGTTTTTGTCGCACTAGCAAAGTGGTGGTGGCGCGCCACTTGCTGCTTGGATGCGCCGAAAACTCTGCAGCCGGTTGCTATGCCTCTTGGGTCGTTACTTTTTATGCCCGCTCACTCTGGCCGGCTGCTCAGTCTAGTGAGACTAATGTGACAACATGGCAGCCGCTCGCTGGCTCTCGTTTGACATTAATTAGTTTGCATGTATCAGTGAAATGTTGCCTCGAGCCGAGAGTTGGCCGCCCCCAGGCGGAGAGAAGTCGGCCAGGACGAAACAAAGGAGGACGCTTTGTTTTGGCTCGTCTTGGTTTGTTTTGATTCCCTTTGCGTTGCTCTGTGGCTCGAACTTTGGCTTCCGGCTTCGGCGCCGAACTCCAGTTGCGCCCGGCGGCCGCAACTTGCGGGCCCACTGGCTGCTCGCCTCGCAGGAATCCGCGCAAATCAGCCGCAAAAGTCGGCTTCAATCCAAATGAAGAAACAAAGAATGACAATCGAGCCCGCGACCAATCGATCATTCGGCCATGAAAGCGGCCCCAACCGGCGAGTGATTATAGCTGGCCGATGCGGTGCGCTCACCTGGCCGGCTCAGGTGGAGCCAACCTGAGCCAGCGGGATAATCGCTCCCCGGCCGCAAAACTAGTGCCGCTCGGCGCGCGGATGAACAAAACACGAGTTGGCATGCAATCGATCATGTGTCTCTCGCGGTGCTGCCGCCGCCGCCGCCGCCAAAGCCTCGAACTTGGCGCCTGTTTGCCGAGCTGTTTGCCCCTCCGCCGGCCGGAAGTGGCCGCTCCCACGCCGGCCAGTCGGCCAGTCGGCAGCCCCAAGGCTTGGCCAACCCCTTCGGCCTTGGAGCCGAGCTCGCGCCGGCCGCCACAGCGCTATGAGCGCCGGCCGAGCCCCCGGCGACCCAAAATTGACAGGCCAATAAATTTAGTGTCTCTCTCTACCTGAACTTGGCTGCGACGGCGCCAGCAGCGGCATCGGCGGCCGCAAACTCCATCGGCCACTTTCGCTGGCGGCCGATGGAGTTGGTAAGCAGAGTTTTGCCAGCTTGGAGGGGCGAGTTTGGGCCGAGCGAGAGACAAAGCGCCAGGTATAAATCAAACTGACTTTGCTCGTTGGGGCGCCGCGAGCTGGCGGGCGACTTCTGTTCCGCTGGCTCAGGTGCTCTTGGCGCCAACTCCAGGCGAGGCGGCCCATTTGCTCGCCCGGCGGCCGCTCGCTGCGCCTAAATCGATTGGCCGGAGTCGGCGGCGGCGGCGGCCGCCGCGGGCGCTGATTGGCGCGGTCTCGTCGGCGCAACAGATGCGGACTGGCGGACGCCGCAAAGGGTTCTGCTGCGGCCGAGTCATAAGTGGCCAATTTGAGGGAGACAATAACAGCAGCTCAGGAGCGGCCATTGTCATTTTCGGGCGGCCAGCTTGTTGTTTGCTCGCTAACGAGCGCTGCCAGCGGCGCACCTGGCCGCAGCCAGCGGCGCCACTGCAACAGGTCTGGAACTCATTTCAATACTTTTGCCATAAATCACGCAAAAGGCGCCAGCGAGCAGGAGTGGTTTTGGTTTGTGTTTGCCAGCGGCCAAACTGCTGAACTTGCGAGCGCAGGCGGCCAAATCGGCCGCCGGGCCAGGAAGAGCGGGTTGCGTCATGGGCCACTCGCTAGCTAGGCTGACCTCTCCTGCCCTTTGTGCGCCCCTCGCGCCGGATGTCGCGCGGCCGGGCCAGCAGCTGGCTGGCGGCCGGGCGGGCGGAAGTGGACAGGCGGGGCGGCTTAAGCAATCCTTTGGCCAGTTGTTTTCACGCTCGTTCACCGTGAGCGCCGCTCGCCGTGCGCAAACCAATGAGATGCGTGCAAATTGAAGATCGAGTCCATGCGAGAGTGTTGTTGGTTGGCCGCCGCTCGCCGCCTGAACTCGCGCGCCGGTGGAAGCGCGCGCTCGGATTCCTGGTGGCCGCGGGCAAAAGGTGCGAGCGTTGGTGGGCGCAGGTAAAGCCGAGGCCAGCAGCGCTCCCACTCAAATGGGCCGCTTGCCAGGCCATGAAAACGAGCCGCCGGCCGCCATTTTCCTCGCTCGCCCATCAAAATTTGCGCCGCCCAAAAGCGGAGTGGCGGCCACGAGCGGGCGGCCGATAGCGTGGCAATCGCCGCTCGGCGCCCCTTTGATCGAGAGGGCTCCACATCGAGGGAGCTCGGATGCCATTTGGCCACTGTGCAATGCAGTTGGTTTGCCGCTGGCCGCGCGCAGGATTAGGCGCAGCGGCCTGGCGCACAAAGGATTGGCGCGGCCGCGGCTTGCGGAAGCCACCTGTGGTCGGCTGGCCTGCGCGCATTTGCGACCTTGAGCCTGGCTGGCTGGCTGGCCGGCCGAGGGGGGCGCTCGTGAGCTTACAGTGCCGCTGCGAGCCCGAGAACTGCGAGCTTCAAGTCCAGAGCCAAAAGCTCAAAACTCAAAGCTCAGAGATACCGATCGATCGATTGTATTTATTTAAGTGGAATAAATCAAGTGATATCATCAGTTGGCCTTGGAAGGCGAGAGCGAAGCTGGGAGCGCTAAACGGCCATTGCAACAGTTTGCCAGTTTGCCACTCTGTCGCTCTGCCGGCCTCTCGGCTGCCACCATTGGCGCGCTCTTATCTCGCTCGCGGATCTAGTTTCTCCCGAATGCCCAAGGCGAGCCTCTCGCCGGCCGAGGCGGTTTGTTTTTTGAGAGCGAGTGAGGCAGCGCTCGCCGGCCTCCAACTCTTGCTGCTGCTGCCGGCCGCCGCCACCGCCAGCAGCGGCCGGCAGGACGGAAGCGCGCGGGCCCCAATTTGTCGCATTAGCCCTGTTTGCCTAGCGGCCCCCCCCCCATTCGGGCGGCTGAATGGAACGGCCGCTCGGTCCAGTTGGGGAGGCCCAATGTCAACAGGAGCTCCGCTTGCGCTGGCCCAGATGAACTGGCGGCAACAATGGCCCGCTCAGGTGAGCAGCCGGCCGCTGGGAGTTGCAATTCCAAAACTGTCGGCCCCGCTGGCCAACTTAAAACTTCAAATTAGCCACTGGGGCCGCTGCTCAGTTTGGTGAAAAATGTCGATTCAAGCGACGAGCTCGCCCCTTAATGGAAGTGAGCAGCGGCGAGGAGAAATCTGTTGAACGCTAGCAATGGAGTGCGTGTGTGTGTGAACCCAATTCCTTATCTGGATCACCGGCCAGCCTCCCGAATTTGCATGCGAACAATCCGGGGCCGAGTCCACTCGCGCCTTCAGGTTCGGGCCGCTCGCACAGGCTTAGGGGCGCGGGCGCCATATGGCACGGTGGCGGCGGGCGCGCTGACAGGCCGGCGCTCTGGTGGCGCCCGGCCGCCCTAATGCGCCGCTCTATTGACATCCCATTTGCATCCTCGCGCCTCCAAGTTTCGCGGCTCAGCGAGAGGCGGCCACTGCTACTGCCGCAGCCGCCGCCGCCTCCGCGGCCAACAATGGGCGTTGCGAGACGCAGGCCGCAAATTGGGCCCCACGAGAAGGCGGCCAACGGGGCCAACAAACGACCGTCTTGTCGGCTAGCTGGAGGGCGATAAATCCCTTCCAAATGGCCACTCTCTCGGCTTATGTTTCCCCAAAACAGTGAACAGTGTAAACTCTCCCTCTTTCTCCAATCCCCGGCTCAGGCGGCGGCGGCAGAGGGGCGCTTCTAGCGGCCGGCTCCAGGCTAAAGCCTGAACTCTGGCCGCCCGCCGCTCGCCGGCCAGTTTACGAGCGAGACTTTCAGGGCGACGGTTGCGTTTGCAATAACCCTGAAACTTTGCGGGCCCCACGAGCGAGCTGGGAGCCACTCTCACAGGTTGCTCTAGGCTTGAGCGCGGTGCCAACTGAGGGCCAGTTTTCGCGCCGTTTTCACCGAGCCCCCGTTTGCGAGCGGAGGGGCAACGTAAATGGTTTTAAATTTGCCATTAGAAATCAGAGTATCGCCGGTGGCAGCGTTGCAATAAAAGTACAATGAATTTTGTTGTTTATTTGTCGGCGGCGGCGGCGTTGGAGTTTGCGCCGGTCCGGCACCAGGTGTCGCTGGTGCGCCTTGCGGGCGTTGCGCCTGCGCAGTGCGGGCGTCGCGCGGCGGTCCCGGCGGCCAGGGCGAGCGGCGCCGGCCGCATCTCTCGCTCTCCATGGAGCGGCCACTCCAGCGGCAGCCCTGAACGGAGCCACAACAGCAACGAGCGGCCACCACAAGGACGGCGCCAGCCAGCCAGCCAGCCAGCAACCTGAGCGAGGGCCGAAGAGAGGACAGCAACAACAGCAAGGCGACAGAAACAAGAACGAAAACGACACCGAGAACTGAATCTGAAGCAGCGAGAAGGCGACAAAGGCAGTTGAGCGGCCGGAAGAGTGAGTGGATAACGTGGAGAAGGCAGCAGCAGCAGCAAGGCCAAACTCTAGACTCAGCGGCAAGCGGGCGCAAGACTCAAGTGCTCGGCCCAAATCGGGCCTTGATATTGGCGCAAAGTGGCCGCCAGGTAGAGGGGGGAGTTGCGAGCGAGTTTAGATGGTGAGCATTGCTTGCGCCAAAAAGTGAGATGTTGTTTTCAGTCTGCCCCCTCTTCTGCTGCCTCCTCTTTGCCTGCTTCTCGGCCGCCTCGCCCGTCTCAGGCGGCGGCGGTGGCGCCGTAGTTAGGCCGACCATTTTCAGCGACCTCAATGGGGCCGAGCAGCAGTCTCAGCAGGCGCAAGCGGGCCAAGCGGCGCAGCAGCAGCAGCAGCAGCAGCAATCAAACACTGCAAGCCAGGCGCAGTTACCAGGTAAGCGCGAACAACCGGAAACGATGTTGTCATTATCTTTATTGCTCTAGTATTGTTTTCGCTCTCGATGGAGCGGCCGCTTGGGCGCGAGAGGCGCGAGCCGCCAGTCCGCTCCACTTGGCCCAGACTCCCTCTAATGGCGGCGAGAGATTTTGCAATAACTGGCCCTCGGCTGGGCTGGTCGCCAGGAGCGCCGATTGGATGCGATAGGGCGGCCAGCTATCGGCGGGCGCAACTAATGAAGCGTCGCCGATGTGCCGCCCCATCCGTCCGTCTGGATGGCCGAGCGGCCGGGCCGCGTCATTAGCGGGCCGACTTGCGCAAGTCGGCCCGGCCGACAGGTGCCAGGTGTGTGTTCGGCAGTGGCGAGGGGCGCGCGCTTCAGCGACTCGCTCGCCGGCCGCCGCTGCCGCTTCCTTCCGCCGGCGCCACTTCCATTGGCGGCCGCTCCATTGGAAGTGGCACCAGCGGCCGGCGAGCAGTGGCCATCGATGCGTAGGATGGAAATCGATGACGAGTCGGCCAGTGAAGTCAAGTCGCGCGCATTGGCTCTCTTCGCATCCGCGAGTTGCGGGCCGTTGCGCTGGCCCATTGGCATCTGCATGCGCGCTCGCCACCCCCGTGCGCTGCGCCAAAACCTGCGCCAGCGAGCGGGCGGAGCGTGAGAACTGGCCGCGCAGCTTCCTCATTTATCTCGGGGCCCACTGACAGCTCGCGCCAGGAAGGCAAACACACGAAGCTCGAGCTGGCTAGCGAGCGAGCAACAGCCCCTCCAACTCCAAGCGCGCTCGGCCCCATGATTAATTGGGCCGCAAGCGGGGCGCGCGCAGCGCCCCCAGCGGCGCCAGGAAGCGGCCACTTGTTCATTCAGCCGTCGCCCCAATGGAGCGAGCGGCTCCCTCAGGTTGGCCGGTGGCCAGCTATGCGTGGCCGCCTCCTCCTCCTCCTCCTCCCGCTCGCTCGCTTGCAACTGCGGCCAATTCAAAGGGAGGCCAGCTGGAGCCGGCCATTCAGTGCACTTGGCCGCGACAAGTGCGCTCGCGAGCAGCGCTGCAACTTGTGCGCGCATTGTTGTGTTCGCGCCGACCAGTCTGCTTGCGGCCGCGGCTCAAATGAACGAGCCCAAGCGAGCACTCCAGTTCCAGTTCCACTTCCACTTCCAGCTCTAGCTCGAACTCGAACTCGAACTCGGGCGCAAACTCGAACTTGGATGACAATTCGAATGGGAAAGAAAGAGAGAGAGAGAGAGAGAGACAGACAGACCAGCAGTTCCAGCTCGCAGCCGGCGGAGCTCCTGGAAGCGCAAAATCAGCGCTCGGTGAGAATAAAGTTTCCATTAGTTTTACTCGGCCGGCCACTGCGAGCTCCAAAACATCGCCTACAATTAACAGTAATGATCCCCCGATGGCCCCCTCGCCTTGGCCCTCCATTTTGTCGCCCCGTGCGCGCGTCCGCTCTGGCGGCAGGACTGGCGGCAGGACGGGAGTCCTGCTGCGCGGGCCGCTCGCCTCCCTCCGCACGGGGCGGCGATTGGCGGCCTAAGCGGTGGCGGCGGCGGCAAAACAGAAGGTCGCGCTTGGGGGGGGGGCCGAGGAAGGCGGAAAAGTAAACAGACGAGCAAATCTCGGCCCTCGAGCAAGCGGCCGACTCGAATCAATTGGCGCCGGTGGCGCTCGCGAGCAAGCGGGCGAGCCGCTCGCCAAGCTAGCCAGCAAGCCCGCCGCCCGGCCCCTAATTGAGTTTGTCGCGCTCGCCCTCCTTGGGCCGATTTGCATTGCGCGCGCCCGGCCTCCGCTCAGGGCGCCAGTCGCTGGGGGCGCCGCTCTGAGCGCGCCCGCTCCTCTTCCGGCCGCCGCTTCCGGCCGCTGCGGCTGGCGCCAGCGCTGATTGGCCGGCCGCCTAGCTGGCTGGCTGGCTTGCGAGCGCAACTAGGCGGCCGCTAGCGAGCAGTGGATGCAAATTTTCATCTTCCTCATAACTTGTAATTAACTTGGCGCGCGTTTGCCCCGCGGCGAGTGGAGAAATGGGCAAAAGTTGGCGGGCGCAACTCCCGAGCCTTGCTGCTGCCGCCGCCGCCTGTCTGTCTGTCAGCCGGGTCTGCGGCTAGCGAGTTGGGCCGCGTTTGCCCCTTTCAATTGTGCCGCTCGCTGGCACGCGCGCACAAGCACAAGCACACGCGCGCGCGCGCACACACGCACACAAATCCCAAAAAGCGCCCAGAAGTTGGGGCGGCGCCTCCTTGGCCCAGAAGTGGGCGCCCAACGCTCAGCTTGCTGGGCCGAGATTGTTTGCGCCCAACGGCAGACATGTTGGCCCAAACATAACTCACCCGCCAGCCAATATGGAGTCGCCCAAATCCCCGCGCGCGCATTCATTGGCCGCGCTGGCGCTCCATCAAGTGGCGCGCCGGCCAAAGGCTCGCGCTTCCTCTAAAACCAATCAGCGGCGACGGCGCAACGGCCGCCTGTCAAAACAAAGGCGTCTCGACGGATCCATCTGGCGCCGCTATCGCAAGCGCGCGATCGGCGCCCGGCCGGCCGGCGCCGCCCAGATCTGGGCCAGATTAGGGCTGAGGCTGGCGCTGAGGCTGGTGCTGGCGCTGAAGTTGAGGCCCCGGCTTTGGTCGGTCGCTCGGCGAGCACGTGCGCGCGCCACGCCGAGCGCCCTCACCTGGCCGCCCGTCCCCCTGGCGGCGGCCAATTAAACCCGCTGGCAAATTGAAACCGAGCGCCCGCTGATTGATGGCGGCCAATGCGCGCCACTTCCGCCGCCGCCGCCGCCGCAACCGGATCGGCGGCCGTTTAGCTCGGCCGGCGCCCGTTCCTCTCCATTGGCCGCCGCTAGTGGCCGATTGGCAATTATGCAAATTGGTCGGCGAGCGAGCGAGCGAGCGCGACGACACGACAAGTCGGCCGACTTTGCAGGCGCCCAAATCCGGCTTAGCGGCCGGCGAGCGCGCAGCTTATATCCGCGCGCCCCAGCTTCCGGGACCAAAGCAAGCCAGGGGCAAGGAGAAGGCTCGGAGCTCTCAAAAATGATGCTCTCGAAATGGCTCAATTAAGCCGCCTGGCCGCCCGCTCTGGATTAGCGGCCCTGATTTGGGGTAGCCGGCCAAATTGGCCACTAAAACGGGAGCTCCACTGAGACGGAAGTGGGCGCACCAAGCGGCGGCCAAACGAGACTCGGCCTGCGCGAACGGCGGGCGCTGCAAATGAAAATTAATTTCCAAAACAAAGGCCCCCGCGTGTTTGTCGGCGCGCGACGGGCCTCCAGTTGCGCAAGCTAAAGTGGCCATTAAAAGTGACTGGCCGTGTCATTGGAGGCGGCGGCGGCGGCCGAGAGCAGGTTTTGCTCGTCCCTCCTCGCTCGCAATTTGTTGGCCGCCGCTCGGGCGCAAGCTGGGCGCCAAATTTGAATTTGCGCCCCGCAGGCCAATGATTGATCAGCGCGGCCAGGTAGTCTTGGGGCCCAAATTGCTCAAACGGACGCAACCAGAGCCTCCTTCTCCTCCGCCTTTGCAGTAGCGCCGCCACCGCCGCCGCCACCGACTGGGCTGCAACTCGGGGGAGTTGGCCGCCATGTAAATGGGACTCCCAACGGGGCTGCCGCTGCCACTGCCACTGCAACCGCCGCTTCCGCTCCAGCGGGCGACTTCCTGCGCAGGCCGAACGCGTGTTATGTAAACAGCCTAAGCCGGCCGGCCGGGCAGCATCTTGCCTCCAGCGGCCGCCCGGCCGGAGCGGCTTAATCGACTTCCGGCGCGCAGACGGAGGCGTCAACATGGAAAGTGGCGGGCCGGCCGGTGGAGGGGCAAGAGCCCAGAAAGTGTGAGAAAGGCCCCGCGCGGTTGCTTTTTGGGCGAAGAGCGAGCGCGAAAGCGGGGCTAAAATTGAAAGTGAAACTGAACGGCGCGACTGTGAACGAGACTTGCAGGCGAGAGCTTGCGCCTGCCGCTGGGCCAATTTGTTGGGCCGACTGGGCCGGCCAGTCGGTCAGTGTCGGCTGCAGGCAAACCGGACAATGCGCGCGCTGACGGCCAAGCGAAAGGCTCTCATGGCGGCGGCGGCGGCTGCTGCCAGAGGTCAATGGTTTTGGGTTGGCCCAGTGCGGTTTTGGGGCGCTCGGCGGGGCCGCTTGGGGGGGGGGGAAAAGCGCACGATTCTCCACTTGCGCGCCCCGAGTTTGCAGGCGCCCCAATATTGATTGATTTTTCATCTGGCAACTAGCGAACGTGTCAGCCAGCCGCCACTTGGCCGCCACATGCGCCGGCCACATGCGCCAGCCCGCCGGACGCGAGCGCACAGCCCCGGCCACGCCCCTCGAGTGGGCCGACCGGCAAACTCTTTACCTGCCTCCTCCTCTGCGCCCTGGCGTCCGCATTCCGCGCTCGCAGGGGTCAGACGGGCGCGCACCTGACCGCGCCAAGCACAACACTAACCGACCTCCTCCAAACAAACGAACCCCACCAACCGGACGAACCGCGGAACCGGAAAACGCGCGCGCGCGCGCCGGCCGAGCAGAGCCAGGAATGCAGAGCACCAAGATAAGTCCCCTCAAGTCGCGCTTTTGCAGCTCGGCGAGCGGGCAGCGAACTGACGGCCCGCTCGGCCTCCAGTCGCTTGCGCTCGACGACCTCGCGCTCTCAGCGAGCTCCTTCAGCAACGAGCAGGTCGGCCCCCACCTGGCCAGGTAAGTGTTGGCTCCCCTCCCCCCTCTCACCTTCCATGTTCGATTAATAAGAATTAGAATGCGAGCGGCTTGCGTTCGGCCGCGCGCAAGGCCGCCGCGCGGTCCGTCTGTTCGGCTGGCAACCATTGTTGCGCCACCATTAGCTTGGCGGCCATTGTGGCGCCCGGATGAAAAATGGAGCCGGCCGAGCGAACGCGGTCGCGCAGGCGCCGCCGCGATCAATTGTTGATCGGCACGTCCGCGCCCAGCAAGCGAGTGGGCGGCCGCCGTGGCTCAGGTTGCAACAACAATTAGCTCGCGGCCAGCTAATTGACTTGCGCAGAGAGCGAGCGCGAGACAATAAAGTTTGTTGCGCGCTCGCTCTCTGCGCCGGCCACCCGCGCAGAGGCGGCCAAATTGAAATTAATGGCCGGCCAGTTTTGAGTTTGCAGTTTTGGAAGCGTGATGCAAATGCGCCCGAAGCAGCAGTTTGCGGCCAAAGCGAAAGTGGCCGGCCAGGGCCAGTTCAACTAAAACTCTCGCTCCCCGTTTAAAGCCGCAAACCGCTGATGGAAAAGTCGTGCAACCTTTGCGGCTCCCTTTGCTCTGGCCACTTTAATTGAGATTTCCTGGCACCGAGAGCCAGGCCGCTTTCGTCTGCACTGCAAGCGCAAACACAAGCCGAGCGCCACTCTGCTCCAGTCCGCTCTAAATTGCGGCCGCCTCCATGCGAATCGATTATTGGCCATGCAAGGCTGCCGAGTTTTGGCCAGCTGCGCCGAGTGCGCTGGCCGCCTGTTATCAGGTGAGTCCATTGTTGTGCCCTGTTTGCCCCTCTCGCCGCGGAGCCGAAACTCGGAGGGGCCTGCAGAGGGCGGCGGGTCGGCGAGCCGCGCTGAGCTGAGCTGGCAAACTCGTGTGTCGTCCCGCCGCTCCACTTGCGCCGCCCATGCGTCACTTCCTGGCAGTCGGCCCGCTGGCAGCGGCGGCCGCAGAGGCAGAGACAGAGGCGGCAGAGACAGCGGCGGCCGCAGCCGATCGATCAATCGGCGGCAGCGAGCGAGCGAGTCCGATGGGAGCGCCCAACGCGAAAGTCGGGCGCCCCCGCACTCGGCGAGGCTCGTTAATTGAGCCAAGCGGCGTCTTAATTGTGGCCCACATCTCGGCAAGCATCGACGCCGCCGCCGCCGCGACAGCTCGACAGTCAGGGCTCATTGGCAGGCGAAGTGTCGCCTCGGCAGACGCAAGTTTGTTCCCATTGCCATCCTGAACTGAGGCTGTCGGGGCGGAAAAGTTGCGAGCTTGCAAAAGTTGGCAACACTCAACCAGCAAACTACTTCACAAATCGACGTTGCCCGCTTAAAGTAGGAACAATTCAATTTTTAAGAAGCCAACATAAATCATGTTCTCGCGCCGGCGAGACTCTAAGCTTCAGCCATACAGAGAGCTTAGATGAGCGAGCTTAGATTTAGCCAAAGTGAGGCGTCCATTTGGCGAGTCTCTTCGCTCGCTCGCTCGAGGCTTAGCGGCGCCTCCAATGGTTGCATCGGCGGCGGCGGCCACTTAATTGTGACAGCTCAATGAGGCGCCGCGCAGGCGGACAGGTGGGCCCATTGTTGGCCAGCGACGGGCGCGCCGCCCTGCGACCGGCCGCCGCGCACAACAGGTGAGCGCGCGCGTGCTTCAAAAGTGGAGCTGCGCCCTCAGCTCGTCGCGAGAGGCTCTCTCAGTCGGCTTGCGAGAAGCACTCACTCGAGTGACTGACAGGCGGCGCTTGGGCTGCGGCCGGCGAGCGAGGGCGCTGACACTGGAAAGTGGCCCAGAGTGGCAAGCGGAATGCGCGCATTTCGATGAAATGTGATTAGATATGAGCGGCGCGAGATTTTTGGGCCAGATAAGCGACTGCTTGGCTAAGTGAGAGGCTCCCCTCTAGGCAGAGCATAGAGCACCGACGCGCGCGCTCCTAGCGCCGCCTGCCGGCCGCGGCCCGCAGCAAGCTGGCGTGCGCAGTGGAGCAAACGTGCGCGCGCGCGCTACTCTCGCTCGCTTAAAACTGGCCGGCCCATAAATCAATGGGCGCAGCTTGCGTGCGCCGCCCAGGTAACTGGATAATATTGGCCTGCGTGTTGCAAATATTGCCCATTTCGCCTCGTCCTGTTTGCCTTGCGCGCGCGCCCGCGCGTCCGGCCGGCCCGCCCGCCGGCCCGCCAATCGCCGCCAGCGCCGCCTCCTGCGCACGCGAGCTGACTCACCGGGCTGGCGGAAATGGGCGCGGACACGAGCTCGCCTCCCTTCCGGCTCGCCGCTCCGCTCTGTTTTGCTCTGCTCTGCTCTACGCCAAGCGCTCGCCAATTAAGCGTCGCCAGGGCAACCGAGCGGCCCGCTCCAACAAACAAAGTGTTCTCGCCTCCCAAAGCGGCTCCAACACTCGAACTCTCGAGCCATCGGCCGCAGCCAACAGGTGCGCGCCGAGCCGGCCAATTAATCAATTGCGGCCGGCGCTCGCTTATCTCGGACTTGCAATCTAGCCGCAAAGACCATTAGTCTCGCAACAAGCAAAACTAACAACCAGCTCTCTCTCTCTTCCAACTCTGCACAGACTCAACCTGGACATCGCGGGCGGCGCCTGGTGCCCAATGAAACCAATCAGCGGCTCAAACTTCGGAAAGGAATGGATCCAGGTTAAGCTCAACAGGTCGTTCGTTGTGAGCGCCATTGAAACGCAGGGCAGATTTGGAATGGGAAATGGGAAGGAGTTTGTGCCGAGCTACCAGGTTGAGTATTCGCGCAACTCTGGTTTTAGCTGGCACAAGTGGAAGGATTTTCGCGGTTCAAGTGTGAGTATATCGAGCCTTGCCTAACGTTTGCTCGCCGATCCTCGAACCTCGAAGCAAGCAGCCAATGCACGATCTTCGCCCAAGCAAGTTTTCCATGCACGATTGCGAGAGCCGCAAGCTGGAGGGAGGGCCGAAGATGATTGATTTAATTTACTCTTATTAAGTTTTAGCCAAGCCGCAGAGAAGCGCCGAGCGGCTGATTATGTAAATTTGCTCTCCCTCCGTTTTGTTTCCCTGAAACGCGCCCATTTGGCCCCACAACGAGCGGCGCCCCCTCGCACGCCAAAGGATTCGCGCCGGCGCCAGATGTTTGCAGTGGGCCGCCTTCATTATCGCAACTCTGGCGCGCGCGCGCAATAACCTCGCCTTTGGTCCGCATCCAGACCAGAATGCGGATTTGAATCCAGATTCAAATCCAAGTCTCGATCAAAGGCCAGAGGCTCAACTCTGGGCGGCGGCGGCGGCGGCTGCGGCTGCGGCGGCGTCCTGAGCGCGCTTGCAAACAAAGCGAAGCCACTCGCGCCGCAAAAGCCGCCTGAGCTGAGCCGAGCCGAGCCGAGCCGAGCCGAGTGGCCGGCCAAGGTTGGCGCCGCAGCGCTTTTACGCCTCAGCCGGCCGCAAAGAGCGAGAGCCAGACGGAGGGAGACTTGATGGCGAAGCTCGTAAACTGGCCCCATGCTTGCGCTCAGTCCCGTTGCCCTTCAAGCGTTGCTAGCGGACGCAAGCGGCCCAGTCGTCATTGTCGTAAACTCGCCTCCTCGCGCTCGGCCAAACTGCTGCGGCCGCCGCCTCGGCTGGCTGGCTCGCGGCCGAGATTGCGCGCTTAATTTAATTATTCCTCCCATAGATCGCCGCCGAGAAGCCGGCCTCCAGGTGCGAGCAAGCGCCACTTTACGAGCGACTTCCTCTGCCGGCGGCCTCTCGTCGTCGATTTGTGCGCCTAATTATCGCCATCTAGCAGTGGGCCTCGTAAAACAGCTTGACATACAAATATGGCCGCTCATTATCTGTTGACACATTCAACTTTCCTGGGCTCGCTCGCGAGGATTGAGGTCTTGGGAGAGGCTTTGGTAGCGCCATCTGGCGGCGCCGGCGCTCCCCGCAACTCTGGGACCGGCTGTCCATTTGAGAGCTGGCGCCGAAGTTGCAATTTTGCGCCTCTTGAAACAATATTGATCCATCGCTGCCACTGCGGCCGCTCTGTGGCCACTGTGGCCACCAGAGAAGCGTTCGCGGCGGCAGCAGCGGCCGACCATTAATCTGCTTCCGCGAACGCCACTCACTAAACTCGAGCGGAGAAGCCCCAAATTTGCCTCTAAATGGGCCGCTTGAGCCGGCGCAACCAAATTGAATTGAATTCGGATAAAATTGAACGGAAAAGGAAGGGAGCTCAAATTTGCTCTCGCCTCTCGGCTGCCGGCAATCTGGCCAAAGGGCCAGGAGTTGCGTCATCCAGGGGCGGGCGCTTTCGGTGCAATTTTTCACCAAAGCGCAGCCAGGGGAAAACCAAACCAAACAAACTGCGCCCCGTTCGCTCTCGTGCTCAGCCGAGGATAAGAGACGACAAATAAATAATCCATTTTTCATCCTCCTCCTCCAAGGGAGCCCCTTTTGCGGCTTCGCGCAAACAAACCGCAACAACTCTGCGCCGCGAGCGGCCCCACTTGCAGATGGGTCCCAATATGGGGGGCTGGCTGGCGCTAAATTTGGCCCAAACTCGTCTCGCCTAAACCCAAAAAGTATCGCAAACAAACTAACTCGAAACTCTCACATCTCGTCTCCCAAACTGAACCCACCGGAACTGGCAGTTGTTGCGCGCGAACGAGGACGCAAACAGCTCGGTGAGGAACGAGCTTTCGCCGCCAATTGTGGGCGCAAATGTGATCAGAATCCTGCCCTACAGCCAGCACCTGCGCACTGTGTGCCTCCGGCTCGAACTCCACGGTTGCGCCTACGACGGTAAGTCTAATTGGAGCTTTTGGGGCGCCCGCGCTGCCGCAATCAGGGCGCGGGCGCCGCGAGCGAGCACGTAGCCAAATCTGGGCCAAACTGGCGCCGCAGCCGCCGCCGCCGCCGCTCAAGTGTCTGCGGCGCCCGGCGCAAACCGGCCGGCTGTCACTGTGGCGGCGCTTCCGGCGGCGCCCTCCAACGTGTTGTTTACTCAGCGCGAGCGGCGGCGGCGGCGGCGGCCAGATTATGTAAATGGCACCGCAAGGCGCCAATTTGGCCAAAGCACGAAATGCGCATCCCAATGCTGATTGGCCTCAGCGCGCGCGCACTCGGCTCGCCCACTTGAGGGCGCCTAATCCAATTTAAACGGCGCCCGCTCGGCCAAGTGGCCGGCCGGCCTGCCGGCCGACTTGATTGAATTAGGATTGAATTGATGAACAGACTCCAACGATCGCTCGCACTAACCTCCTTTGGGGCCTTCCGGCGGCCGAAGCGTGAAATATGAGCCTGCTTCGCCTGGCGGCCGCAATCAACACTTGTCGGCCGCCGCCGCCGCCGCCGCTGCTGCTGCCACCACTAATCTAATTACATCCGGGCCCGAAAACACGCAAACAACTAACCCAAACCCCTGATTTGCACGCCAAAACCAACAGAGGGCGCGCCAATCGCCTACGCAACCAACGACGGCGTCGTGGAGCCCAGGTGGGGCCATCTCATCGACTACACCTACGATGGTGTCCGCCAAAGGGGCCAGCTGAGCGGCGGACTGGGCCAGCTGGTGGACGGCGTCAAAGGCCCAGACAACTTCAGTTTCAACAACGGATTCGAGTGGGTCGGCTGGAAGTCCATGAACGGGGATGTTGTGGTCGAGTTCAGCTTTAAAACTGTGCGAAACTTCACCGGCGCCCTATTCCATTCGAACAACCTCTTCTCAAGCGGAGTCGAGGTTTTCCAAGCCGTGGACGTGCACTATGGAATCGACCTGCCCCTCTCCATGGAGGCGCTCAGGGATTCCATGTTTGAGCAGCGGCGCCGCGACGCCCTCTTGCGGGGCCAAGCGCCACCAGCTCAGACAACAAACCAACAACAGGCAAACAGGGAGGATGGACAGCAGACACTTTGGTCGCCGGACGTGCTCAGCATTGAGTACGAGCCAGATAAGAGGGTTGAAAATAGCCGCCCGGTGACTGTTCACCTGAAACAGCGTTTAGCAAACAGGCTCCGCTTTCAGCTCAAGTTTGCCTCAAAGTGGATCCTAGTTAGCGAGGTTGAGTTCCTAAGCCATCCGGTTGAGTTACTTTCGTTGGCAAGCATTTCAAGCCTCCACACGCCCCAGCTACTCGGCGCCCTAACGCCCGCAAAGACCTACGACGAGTTCGTGGCCATCCTGCGCGAGCACCAACTTCGCCGAATAGCCACAAGCGCCTACCTTGAGTCATTTGGCGCCGTTAACTCAAACAATAGCTCCACTCCTGGCGGCCAACAGGATCCGAGCGACCAGGCGCCCGACTCGACGTCGCCAATCTCGGCGAGCGCCAACTTTGGCCAGCAAGCCGAGAGCAGGTACCCGCAGCTGAGCGTCTACGATGATTACCTGGCCGTTGCGAGCGGTCGGGCCGAGCAAGCTAGCATGGCCGGCAAACGGGTCACTGGGCCCGCCATTCCTGTGGCGAGCAATCCGTCAAGCGTCTGGCAAACGTCCTCCTCCTCTGCCACCATCGACGCGAGCTCGGCGCCCTCAACAAATCCAATGCTCAACCAGCTGGCGGTGCCCTTCAGTCCGATGCAGCCGCCCTTCCAGCCTCAGGGCGAGCTCATGAACCAAGTTAACCTGGCAAATCGGGGCGGATTGAGCTTGGGCCCAGCAAACGACCTGCAGCTCGCCAATGAGAGCAAGCGAACTCTCGGCTTTGCGAGCGTGATTTTATTTGCACTAGTCGCCACCCTCCTCCTCCTTGGCCTCCTCTTTGCCCTCTCAAAGCACCGCTTCCGTCAGCGCCACAAACTGGCCGCCCAACTAAACCGTCACCTGCCCGGCCAAGCGAAGGGATTGATGGGGCCAAGTTTGAACGGTTTTATGAGCGTCTTTTCGGCCGCAAGTCAGCAGCACGCTGGCCAGCAAACGGGCGGCCACGACAACCAGCAGTACAATGCAATCTTTGCGAGCTCAACAAATCACCTACGCCAGCAGCAGGAGGCCACGAATCGGGCTGCTGGAACACTGAGGAGACTCGCTGGTCTAGCCAACTCGCAAAGGCAGACTGGAGCGCTCGCAAGCCTCGGCCATCAGCAGCAGCAGCAGCAGCCTGGCCAACTGTTAGTCTCGGTGAAGGAGCCGAGTGGCCAACTGTTTGGCGGCTGCCAAGGGGCCACCAAGAGCCAGGTTAGCACGCAGCTCATTCTCGGCCTGAACCAAGCAAACCCCCTGGCACAACAACAAATCTACAACAACTCGTCCAACTTGAACTGCAGCAATCAAACCTATGCAACTCACTACTCAACCTCAATGTCCATGGCCAGCTCCTCAACAACTGGCCACCAGGGCGACTACGCCGACTATGCCATCCCAGACGCGCAAGCCATGATTCCGGCCGCAAGCTACCAGCCGACGCCTATGGGCGGCCAGCGGGCCCACCAGCAGCAAAGCCTGGCTGGCGCCAACCTACAGCACCAGCAGCTTGTAGGGGCCAATTTTGGAAAGGCGCAGCTTGGCTACCAGACTGAGTTGCGCGCAAGCCACCGCTTTGGCCACCATCTAGGCGGCCTGCAGCACCAGACAAGCCTCGTGCAGCCGCTTCTGTCGGCCGCCTCCAATCGGCTTCCGTCCGAGCACAACTACGAGCTCATCCACCAGGAGCAGCGGCCAAGCGAGACGACAAATCACACTAGAACCCTGAGCGGCCAGCTGCTCGCCGCTTGCCAAGGCCAGCCGCCGCCGCCGCCTGTCCAAGGGTTCAACTCGGCCACCCTGAGCAACGGCCGCCTCGCCCACCTCGAGCGCCAGCCTCACCCTCACTCGCAGTTGCAGCACCAGCACCAGCATCAGCAGCATCCAAAACAGTTGCGGCCCGTCGGCCTCACCGAGGAGTGTTCGCCGGGCGGCAGCAGCCAGCAAAGCGGCGCAACCACTGCAACAACCTCGGCCAACTCAAGCGGAGTTGGCGAGCTAAGCGGCTCGCACTACTATTATTCGGGCAGCGAGCTCGCCGGCCAAAAGTAGGCCAACGCCGCGCTAGCAAAGGCTTGGGCCAACACTTTTTCGAGGCTTACAACTGTGACAACACATTCAAGTGATACTTTATACTAGGATTAGAATAGAAAACTAAACTTCAAAACATTTGTTTAGGATGAGCAAGCAAAAGGATCTCAAAGGAAGTTTGCACGACTTGAAGGTTTGAGTATTTATTGAGCAGAGAGATATGTGAGATCGGATAATAATAATAATAATAAACTATTTACACACTTTGTTACAATGCAGCTAGCGTCAGCCTTAGTTTTAGTCTACTCTGAACTCGTGTTCCATCAGCTGGCCGCCGCCGCCCTCCGCTTGGCAGCCGAAGGGAAACTCGAAGGCTTGGAAGGGACACTCGGCCAGCAAGTCCATTGGGTTTGTGTAGCCGGCGAAGGGGTCCGCCTGGTAGCTGGCCGGCTCCTCGCAACCTGGCTGGCCGAAGTAGAGGGGCTCCTGTTTGATTTGGGCGCTGCCGTAAGCGTCCAGGTAGCAGTTTTGCTCCGCTTGCTGCTGCTCTTGGCAGCACTGAGGCCGGTTGAACTGGCAGGCCGGCTGCTGTTGGTGTTGGTGTTGGTACTCCTGCTGCTGCTGCTGCTGCTGCAGCAGCTCCGCCAGCACCGAGGGCTTCAGCTCCTCGGCGCCCTGCGCCGCCGGCCACTGCTGGCCGCCCGGCTCGCTCGCCTGGCTGACGCTCGGCGAGGGCGCCAACTGGCTGCCGCTGGAACTGGCGCGAGTCTTGTTGCGCTGACGCCGGTTCTTGAACCAGTTCGAGACGGTGCTCAGCTTGAGGCCCGTTCGCCGCGCAATGCTGCTCTTGATGTCGGCCCTTGGACGCGGATTGTTGACGTACTCGGCCGCCATCAGCTCGTAGGCCTGCCGGCTGATGCTGTACTTCTTGTGGCCGCCGCGCTGGGCTGTTGGTGGCGCATGTCGCTTCCTAATGCGGTACTTGTTCACAGAGCTCAGCTGCTTTGCCTGCTGGCCCTCGTTGCCCTTGCAAAGCGCAATCTGGTACAGCGACTGGTACCACAACTCCTCGAGCTCGTTCTCGAGCTCAAGCGGAATCAGATCGACGGGAATCTTGCACAAGCTGAGCCTGACCGACTCAAACCTGGCCTGCGCATAGAGGATGTGGAGAAGTGCGCGGTCGATTTGAATGAAGCGGCCCCAAGGCCAGTTGTCCTCCTCAGCAAGCTGGCAAACTGTTGGCGCAAGCAGCGAGTAGAGCTGGCGCACGTAACCATCCTCGAGGCTTGGCGCCTGGAAGGCGCGCTTGTGCTTCCCAATGGACCCCTTTGAGCCCTCCAACTTCCGCTGCCTCCGTTGAGCCGCGTGGATCCTGTTCAAGTCTAAGGCGCGCTGCTTGAATAGGGAGTCGCAAATTTGATTTGAGTTCTCGAGCTCCTCCGTTATCATGGCTGCGATGCGAGAGTTTTTGATTTGTCCGCAATGTTTGATGTGTCGCATTTGCCCGCTTTGTCGGTCTGGTCGGTCTGGTCAGTTTGGTTGGGCGGCCGGCCGGCCAGCTGGTTGGCTGCGTCAGCCCACCAGTGGGCCTGTTGGCCGAGCGAGCGAGCGAGCGGCGCGCGCGGTGGCCCGGCGAGTTAGGCGGCGCCAGCGGCCGTCGGCGGGGCACCCAGAGCGAGAATTCAATCCGCTTTCTGGGTTAGAGCAGAATCCCGAGACAGCGACAGAGAGAGGGGAGAGCGCGACTCAGCGGCGGCGCCGCCGCCTCCCAAGCGGACGGCGCCGCGCCGCCCTGGAGCCGCTTGCCGCTTTCTCATGGAGGCAGCCTGCGCGCGCTAAAACCCGCCGCCTGTGCCCCCGATTGCGGTGCCAATTCTCGCCCCGGCCGCTTCGGGCTCGAGCGGCGCTGCTGCTGCAGTCGGCGGGCCGCCCAAGCAGCAGCGGCGCAGACAACTTGTTGAGGCTCGCTGCGCCGAGAGCCCCAAACGCGATCGGCGGCGCCCAGAGGGCAACTCGCTCGGCCCCAGCGCGCACTGCCTGCTCTTGCGGGCGGGCGGGCGGGCGGGAGGCTGACCGGCCTGTCTGCGGGACGAGGCGGCCCGACGAACCCGCGCAACCAGCCGCCGGGCGCGCGAACTTTGGCGCCGAGCGCGAGCAGTCGGCGCCGAGCTCCTCTCCTCCTCAGCAAGACTCGAGCTGGATTCGGAGGCGCAGGTGCGCCAGCGGCCTCCTCAGCTATCCAGCTCTCGATGAGTCAGTGTGTGTGTGTGGACTTCGAGTCTCAGCTTCAGTCCCAGTCTCAGCTCCAGCCGCAACAAACTCGCACTAAAACTGGCGGCCCCCCCCCCTTGCGGCGCTCTGCCGCTACGAGTGACGGCCGCAACAAGTTGCGAGCCGCTTCCGCCGGCCGAGTTGTGGGCGCAGCGAGCGGGCCATTAGCACAGGTGCTTGGCGGCGAGAGGAAGCCGAGCGAATCTGGTCTGTCGAGTTGTGTTTGAGATTTTCGGGGAAAAAGTGGTGCTCGCTCGAGTGTCTCGGCTTGCTTTGCGCAATGCCGCCTAGCCGCATCCAGTTGCTTGGGGCCGAGCAAGCTTCGTGAAAGCGATCCTCTCCTCATCCATTCTCTCCCCTTCAGCTCCTCGCCGGCCAACCGAGCGGTTCGAGTCGAGCTTGTAGGTGTTTTGGTTGCTCCAGTTTGGTGGCAGCGCATCGAGCGGGCTGGAAACAGGTGGAAGCTCCGCCCGAGCGAGCAGGCGGCCGCTCTCAGGAGGGGCGGGCGGGCGGCTCAGCGAGCGAGCGAGCAGAGGAACGGGCGAGCAAGCGAGAGCGACGCACTGAATGGGAGAGGGAGCGAGAGAGCGGCTCATTTCGGCGCATGGGAACCGGCGGCCAATTCAATTTAGGCCACAAGCAGCCGCCCGAGAGCTCAGCTCCAACAGCCGATCAGTGCCCGTTTTGTCCGCCGCTCTCTAGGTCGAGACAATAAAACGGCCTAGAGTTGAATTGAAGCATCTCACATCAACGAGTGGCGATCAGCGAGTGGATCGGAGAGAGAGGAGAGGGCGTTGGAGTTGCCTAGATTGGAGGTAGAGTTTTGGGTCGCTGCTAGAGGCGCCGGCGGCGGCAGGGAGTGGAGTGAGGGGCGAGCAAGAGCCGAGCTCCAGTGCCAAATGCGGCGGGCTGAGTTTGAGCGCGAGAATGTTTATTAGCACGAGAATTGGTGCGTTTGTGGCAAAACGGAAGTGCTGCCGCCTTCTCGTAAATTGTGCGCTGATTCTGGTTGCGGGTTCAGTTTGTTTGAGTTCAAGTGCGAACGCGAACGCAAATGCGAATGCAAGTGCAAGTGCAGCTCTGTTGCAGCAAGGCCAAGCGAGCACTCAGAGGCCCCAAGCGGCGGAGTTGGCGCCGCGCGCAGCAAGTCTTCTCATCGGCCAGTTGCTCGCTGCGGCCTCTGCTAGCGGCTTCAATGGGACAGCAGCGAGAGCGACGAGCAAACAGCAGCCGCAGGTTCAAACGAAACCAGCCCAGGGCAGCAACTCGACCAGCAGCCAGGAGGCCAGGCGGGCGCCCGTTGAAGTGTTGCAGCAGGCGCGATTCAACGTGGAGCAGGGCGCAAACTTGAGCCAGATGAGGCAGCGCTGGCGCCAATTGGAGCGCTCGCTCGGCGACTCGCTGGCTGCCGTTGGCGCAAAGCTGAGGCTCGGCCTGGACGAGCTTGGCGAGCGCAAAATCGGGCCAGCCTGCAGGTTTGCGCTGGCCGAGCTCGCCGACGGACTCGGCCAGCACAAGCTCTGGCCCGCGCTCACGCTGGACGCGAGCGCGCGCCTCCCGTCCGGCCTGCTCGAGGGAACCCTCACAGAGCTTGGCAACTTTGACCAGTGTTTGGCCATCAGGTACCCGCGCGAGTGGGCGGCCGGCGGCGGCGGCGGCGGCGGCGGCAGCGCGCGCGGCCAGTACTGCAGCCTGGTGATAAAGCCGCCGCTGCCGCCAAGGCCGCGACTGCACACAGTCTGCCAGCAGCTGCCAAACGCAAGCTCAAACTCAACGAGCCCCGCAGGCTTAGCAATGCGCCCGCTCGCCTTGCTCGCCCAAAACAGCCACCAACTCCACTATGCAGGCCTCAGGTTAGGCGTTTGCACTCCGAGCAAGTGCAGCCAGTGGGACCTCCAGCAGCTCCTCACCGCTTACTTGGCCAAATTTGAGTTGCTCGGCCAGGTGAAGTCCTGTCAGGTTGCGCGCGACGAGCAGCAGCAGCAGCATGGGCAGCTCGACACTGTGCAGCGGTCAATCCTGTGAGTTCAACTAGCTTGCCCGGCGCCTCCAAACACTGAACTCAGTGGGCAGCAGCCAATTAACCTCACTTTAAACAAACTCCCTCGCTCTTATGCAAATCAATCCAACAGGTGGAGTTTGGTCGCGTTGCTTGCGCTCGCAGCCATCGGAACTGCGGCCGATTTTTGGCTTCCACAGACGAGCAAGGCGCCCATTTCGCTGCACTCGGCCAAGCGGCCGGCTAAGCCGGCAAGCGGACGCGCAAGCCAGCAACCAAAGCGCTGGCACTACCAGGTGCAGCGAGCCGCCGAGCTTGGCGCCCTGTCGCCGGCCGGCCTCAGGGGCCAGCGCAACCCGCTGGCCGAGCTCGGCCTCAAGCTGGCCGCCAAGCAGAAGGGTGAGCGAGCTTCAACGGCTTCCCTCCAATTGCGAGCACACGTTCACCCTGCTAACAGCTTAAAACGCCACCCGAATAGGAACACCGAGCGAGCTGCTCTCGATCGAGGGGCTTGAGGAGCGCGAGTTGGTTGAGGAGGAGGAGGAGGCGGCGGCGGCGGCGGCGGCTTGGCCGTCGGGTCAAATGGATTGGACGACGGCCGGCCGCTTGGGCGCCGAGCAAAGCAAACAGGGGCCCAAGTGGAACCAACTTCTCCTCTCCTTCCTCCTCTGCTTCTCGCTAAGGAAAAACCTTAAAACCATTGGCAAACACACACTCTCGAGCGCCCAAGAGCCAACAGTCGGAGGGGAAATCAACAGGGCAAAGGCGGGCGCCAACAAGGAGCAGCAGATGGGCGACATTAAGGTGATCCATGGAGTGCGAACTGTGGCCATGGTTTGGATCATATTCGGCCACACAATCGGACTCGTGAGTCCGGAAATGATGAGTAAGTGGCGAGCTCTCTCTCTCTCCAACTCTCGGCTCTGATCTTGAAAGAATTTCTCGATTCAAGGCCGACAGGGGGTGTCAGTGTTCATGCCTCTTCCGGCTTCAAATGTTGTTGTTTTCCTTATTTCGCCTTCCATTAGGCTCAATGAGGCAACATTACGAAAGTGGCGAAACCTGCTGCCGGCGCCGGGCTAGCAGCAGGCTAGAATGTGTTGCCATCAAGTTGAGAGATGTCGCCTAACATAACGCAACCCTCTCCCTCTCGCTCGCACTCGCACTCGCGCAAAAACAAACCAGATAACCTCTTCTCGCTGGCCCAACTATCTTGCTCGTCGCGCCTCCTCCAAGCTGTCCTGAACGCAACCCTAGCGGTGAACACCTTTTTCATGATAAGTGGTCTTGTGACAGCGATCAGCTTTGCGCGCAGGTGCAAGAGCGCCCTCCGTCTGGTGGCGCCAGCAGTCGGCGGCAAGATCAACCCGCGCAAGAGGGATCCAGAACTTTCCTCGCTGGACTCAAGCTCGATCATATCCTCCTCCTTGGGCTCCTCTGCCTCCTCAAACCGGTGTATTGGCCGCCAAACAACAACAACAACAACAACAATGACCAGCGCAAAGGATGGAGTGAGGCAGCCCGCTGAAGGGAAGTGCCGCCAGCGCGCTGCAGCAAACTTGCCGGGCGACTTCAAGCCACTACTCTGGCTTCTGATGCGCTACATCCGGCTGACTCCATCCTACGCGGCCACAATCGCGCTCTCGATTCTGCTGCCCGCGCTTGGCTCTGGCCCATTCTGGCTAGAGACGGCCGGCAGCCTGGGCCCAACTTGTCGCTCGAATTGGTGGCTAAACCTGCTCTATGTGAACAACTTTATTGAAACTGACAAGCTCTGCCTCATCCATTCCTGGTACCTGAGCAACGATTGGCAATTCTTCACTTTAAGCCTCATTCTCTTTGCAACCTTTTACAAGTCGCGCCGGCTAACCCTTCTGCTGATTGCCAGCCTGATTGCTGGAAGCTCGGCCGCCACCTTTGCAATAACGGTTGCCAACGAGTTTCCGCCCACAATTGTAACAACCTCGCCCGCTGTAGCGGAGCGCTGGCTCTTCATACACTCGCTCTACTACAAACCCTGGCCCCACCTGCCCTCCTACCTGGTTGGCCTCCTAGCCGGCTATCTAATACTAAGAAAGGAATCAATCAAGCTAAGTTCAACGGGCCGAAATCTTGCCTGGCTCCTCTCAACTCTGCTAGCCTTTGCGCTCTTGAACAGCATCTATCCTTGGAATATGGGCCTACAGGTGGAGCCACTGATAAGCGGCCTACACAGCGCCACCTTTCGGACCCTCTGGGCCATCTGTTGCGCCTGGTTCGTGTTCGCCCTCTCCACTCGGCCCCAAAATCCAATCTCAAAATTCCTCTCCTGGCATGGATTTCAAATCACAAGCCGATTAACTTATTGCACCTATTTAGTTCACCCGCTCATTATCTATTACCACTTTGGTTGCCTCCGCGAGCGTATTGATTCCTCAATTTATGGCCAATTTCACAGATTCATTGCAACGCTCGGCTTGAGCTATCTATTTGCCCTCCTTCTGTCACTTCTAGTCGAGAGTCCCTCCATTCAGCTTCAACATTTTCTATCAAATTTGGCCAACAATGAGCACCAAGATCAAAAGGCAAAGCGCACGAGCGAGAGCTCCACAAGTAACTCCTGGTTGGGCGAGCAAGCACTTGGATCAGGCAGCTCGCTTATGGCGCGAACAGGATCATTCAGGCTCCTGTCTGGCGACTGCTCGGGCCAGCTAGATGGGAGACCTTCGGGTCTGGCGGCCAACAAGCCCGGCTTTTGCGAGCACAGTTTGGAAGAGGGTGAAGGGTGTGAGGTTTCTCGCCAGGTTGTCGCAGGCAGCGAAGCTAAGGCGGCAGCTGCGGACGCCGACTTCCAGCGGAAACTGGCACAGGCCATAAGCAGGGGCTTCAGGATAAGAAGTCGCATTGCAAACAGCAACACAATTGCGGCCAAGCACAAGGATGGCACCGCAAAGGTAGCTCAGCTCCAGTCGCAAGCCTTCAGAGGGCCCCTGGCTCCAAGCGACCGACTGGGCACATCGAGCGGCGCTCAGAGCGATTCGTCGCCCAAATCAACCCGCAGGCAACCCGTCGGCTTCAAGAGGGGCGAAGTGAGCACCTTTGTGTCTGCAACCTCCAGTTCTGGCGCCCGGAGCCAGATGCCAGAAATCAAATGGGAGCCAAGCAACGATCTCAGGGCCAAAATGGAGCCTCAAAGCGCCAAGACAAGCAGACACCAACTGGCAGCGAATCTGAACGAACTGATTCTGACAAAACAGAAACCAATGGCCAAATCTCATGGCCAATTCGTATAGACTTTTGTCTGGCATTAAAGTGGAGTTTTACTTTGTTTTATTTAGCTACACTTTAAACAAGCAACACTCTCTTCAAGGGATTCGTTTACTTTGCTCAGCTGGCCCATGAGCAACCTCAGCTGTGCCAATCTCTCTCTCACCAGTTGAATGCCCTTTGCCCTGTCGTTTTCGCTCGGAGCTTGCGATTTGCCGGTTGGCTCCAGCTCTTTTTGGCCTGAACTTGTTTCCGCCTCCAAGCGGCTCGCCGCTCCTAAAGCGGGCGACTCTCCCGCCGGCAAAGCAGACTCTCGTTCCAGTGCGGGCGTCTCGTTGTCGCCACTCTTACTGCTCGATCCAGCTACTGGCTGCTTTCCAACAGGCACAGGTGCTCTGGTGAAAGTCTGCGCGCGTCCCCGCCTAGAACTTAGTTTAGCCCTCACAACCCGGGCAAGCGCCTGCAACAGCTCGTTCGTCTTGTCCGGCTCCAATCCGGCCACCACCCTCGAGGCAGCGCAATTTGCAACTGGCTGCTGGTTGGCCGCAACATAGTCAATCAGTCGCTGTACAAACTCAACCTTTGCCCTCCGATCCCAATTTCGGCGCTGCAGTTCATTGGCATTGAACGCGTCCCGTAGAGTTCTCGTCTCGGCGGCCACCTAGTTTAGTGCGGACTGGGTTAGGTTTGGCTTCAGTGCCGTGGACCTATTCGGAATGGCGCACTTACGCTGCAAACAAGCTCGTGGATGAACTTGAACGATGGCCTAGCGAGCTGCCTCCTGTCTTGCTGCGACAGCGGCCGCGCCAAGATGGCGGCCAACAACCGGCTGGTTTCCTCCACTCGCCTGCTCGAGGCTTCAACCCTTTGACTGTTCGACATTTTCTCGAGCTTTTTGTTTAGTTTTTGAGCACATTGAGGCCTTAGACTTGCTCCTTTGGTTGCCAGGGACGACGCAAGTCGATGGTGGGGCTGACGCTAGGTGGCGTTGCAGCCGGAGTTGCGCTGGCCCCAAACTCTGCCCGACGGCTAGCGAGCTTGCGCGAGCCCCTTTGATTTGAATTTGCGCTCCATTCGTGCCCTTGCGCCATCAGATCGGACGGGAGTCGATGTTTAGTGCGAGAATTGGGCTAGATTCGCGAGCTTGTCGCCAGAGATGAGCTTGGCTGGGGCGAGTATGAGCGGACGAGCGAGATAAAGAGGGGAGAGGGAAGCCATAGAGCAGGTTGGCGAGCTAGATTTGAATGGTGCGGCGCTGGAGCCTTACAAGCTGAACTTTGCAGCGGCCAACAACCGAAGAAAGTAAAACTCCTCTGCTCGAGAGGGCAACTTAGAAGAAGAGTGCCGCTTGAAACCCGGAGCCCACTTGCAGGGGCCAGCGAGCGATAGGTCGACGTCACTTTGGGAAGAGTTAGGTAAGTTGCTTGGCTAATTCGAGGCTTGCTTCACTCAACTTGTGCCCGCCAGCAACAGCCTGCAGCTGAAACAGGTGGCTTGGAGGCGCCTTTTAAGGGGACTGCAAACTTCTGGTTGGCAGCAAGCTGGCCGCCATGAGCGCGTCTCAAGGAGGAGGCTTGAACTCGACGGTCTGTGTCTGAAAGGATGGGTAAACTTTTGGCCTGCCACTCGGGCTCGAATTAGCATTCAATTAGGGGGCGCAATCATTCCGCCTGTCGTTGCTGGCGCTGACGTTTTCCATGGCCCTCGGCTTTCTATCTCGCAAGCTTGGCGCCAGTGACGTTTTAATCAACTTTCCCCGGCACGGCTCGACTGCAAAATAGAGTTGGCGTTAAATTGTTGTTGTTGTTGGTGCTCTCGTTGCTGTTGTTGTTGCTGCTGCTGCTGCCCGACTAAGAGGCCACGATGTTGCCCCCCGCTTCTATTCCTCTTTTGGACTTGAGATCGCGGCCAGACTAATCAAAACAAAAGCGCTCAAGTTTTTGGCCAATTTACTACTCCAATAACTCGATTCAAGTCCATCCAAGCGAGCGCTTAACTTTTGCTTGCTCGCCACTAGCTTAGCCCTTCGAGTCTGCGAGCGAGCAAGCAGACGAGCTTCCCTTGCTAGACATGGGCCGCTCGAGCCAGCGCATTGGCCTATTGGGGCAACGTCGAGGGCCGATGGCAAAATCAACAGCTCCAGGCGACCAGAACAGCCCTTCACCTGGCAGCGAGCGCGTCCGAGGGACGGGCAGACTGCCAGTGCCAGTTGTTGGTGTCGAATCCAATTTCCGCCGCCAGCGAGGGTCCAAATATTTGCACTGAAGCGCGAGTTTGGGGGAGCGAGATGGAGGGCGGCCAGTTTTGGCTAGCTTGCGCAATGGGCAACCTGGAGACTAATTATGCAGCCGGAGGGCCGGCAACTCGGTGGCGCCCGCCCCTCTTGCTCTCTTGGGCGCTCGCTGCACCCGATTTGGCCAATGGATGTCGCTGTTCGCCTGGCCCGTGCGCTCAAAATGGGCCCTCGATTGCAGACTGGTGACAGGCGGCGCTGGGGGGCTTTGGCCAGGTGAGGCAGTTTTGCTAATGAGTGCTCTTGGGCGCGTTAACGAGCGGCCGGCACAGGAGCTCGAAGGGGGGGGGAAATTTGAATCTGGCGCCTCAGCGGCGAGGCGTCGCGGGCTGCTTAGCCAAGCAGCAAGCGAACCTGTCGATTTGGGTTCGAGCTGACGTTGGCTCGCTGGCCGGGCAACCCTGAGCGGCTTCTCCTCTTTGCTCTCGCTATTGCTTTTGCGTTTGCATTTGCATTTCGGTTTTCCGTTGCTCTTACTCCTGCAACCCACCAAACTTCGACTCCGGCTTCTGCTTCTGCTTCAGCTGCCCCAGCGCAGCAGCCGAGAGGGGCGCCGAGACATCACCCGCGCGATGGCTCCAAATATTAGGCCGCCGCGGCCAGATATTGGTAACAATGGCCTCTTTGGCCCCAGCGGATCTAATGTGGCCGCCGGCCGGGCTCCTCGAGCGAGCGCGATGCAAATCGGCGGGCCCTCCAGTGACATAATCCCGTTCCCTCTGAGGCTCGTTTAGATATTAAGTCGTCACCCTTTTTCCTCCGCCCGTCCTTTGTGGCGCGAGGGGGGCGCTCTTGGGCTGAACTCGATGGCGCAGACAAGGCGGCCCCACTGCGTCCGCATCGCGGCCACAACCAGCCGGCCTAGCTCAACCTGGCCGCTGGGCCGAGATAATGAGCAGGCGAGCATAATGAGCCCATTGTTGGTCCGAGGGCGCCCGGCTAGCAAACCACCAAACCAGCCAGCCAGCCAGTTCGTTTGTCGAGCTAGCGGCAGCCCGCTAAGCGGAGCACAAAGCTCCCATTTCCAGATATGAGAGGCCGGCCGCCCTAGGAGCGGCCACCTGAGCGCGCCGATCGAGTCAATCAATCAAGAGGGCAGCTTTTGGGAGACACCGCGAATGGGCTCTAAGCGTCGCTCTAAGCGCTCACCAAAAGTGCCCCCTTCTCGCACCCCTCAAAACGCAACTCAGACCCGCAACTCGCTGATCCGGCTTCCGGCAAAACTGGTCCCGCTCGCCGGCCAGCAAGTTGGCATTTAAAAACCAAATTGCCAACTTGCCATGTCGGCGCCGCCTCGAGCAATCCTGTCGGGCTCGCTTAAGCGCCTGCTCGGCCCCATTCGCTTCGAACCCGCTTCCGGCGAGGCCAGCCTGGATTGGGCGGCGAGCGGGGGCGCCTTTGTTGTGGCCCCTGATTTTAGTCGCCGACTTCCCTCCGGAGTGGTCGGCTTCAATCTGGTTGGCGCGCTTTGGCCCATTGGGGCGCAAAAGTAGACGCAAAACTCGGACAGGCCGCAAAACCGCCCGCTCGCTTGCTAATGAAAATTGGCACCCACCAGTGTGGCCGGCCAAAAGCAAGCCCCTCTCGGCCTCCAAGGATTGGGCGGTGCCGCCGAGCTTGAGGCTGGATCCGATGCAGCAGCCTCAACAACAAGGCCAATGTCGTTGGCTCGAGGCGCCATGTCAACAGCTTAAGAAACCGGCCTGACTCGGCGGCTTATTGGCGGGCCTCTGCGGTCCATTTGGGCCAGTTTGCGTGCGTAATTGAGTCCAAGGCGCTTGATGGGCTCACCTAGCGAGCGGAGGCACTGTCGCCGCCGCCGCCGCCGCCGCAAAGCCAGCTGAGCGGGCCAATTCCGTATTGGGCTCACGTTCAAGCCCCAAACCGGCGAGCCTAATGTCCTTCGGGCTGCGGGCTCGGCGCGCACGCCCACTCGGGAGTGCCCAACTGGGCCTGTGCACTGGCCCTTGCGTACTTCGCGTTGCGCGCAAACAGAAGGCAACCCCGAGTCTGTACTGCACGGGCCCGCCGCCCCTCATCTCTCCCGAGGCCGATGCATCTATCAGGCTCACTTTGAATCTATCCCGTTCAATTATAATTGATTGCCAGCGAGCGAGCGGCTGGCGCTGATAGAGATAGCGCCAGCCAGTTACCTTTGCCGACTCCCCCTCCCATCGGCGGCCCCTCGAAGGCTGCTTCCACTGAATTCGGCCCCAGGCGAGCGAGCCAGCCGGAGGGCCAGGCGCCATTGTTGGCGGCTCGCCGCGCCAATCGTGTCCGGCCAGTTTGCGCGCCAATCAGCGGCCTCAGAGGTGGCCCATTCAGCACGCCGCTGCCGCTGCCGCCCAGTCTTGCCGGCTTCGCGCTTCCGGCCAACCCTTGGCGCGGCTAATTTGGGCGCCCACGTTAGGCGAGGGACATCAGAATTCGCATCAATTAATGCACACAAATGCGCTCAGCGGGCGCAACAATCTAACGAGCTCGCTAATGGGCCCTTGAGTGGCCCTTTCAAGTGCAGGGTGTCACCTGTCCGGCTGCTGGCAGGCAGGTAGGCAGGCAGGCAGGCAGGCTGGCTGGCTGGCTGCGCGCATCTGCATTGCAAATGCAGGCGCAAAGTTTAACGAGCGAATAAACTAAACAAAGCCCTTCGTCTGCCTGGCCAAAACCTTTGCCTTTGTCCTCGAGCCCAAATCTCTGCCGCCCAGCCCGCTCGAGATTCCAGGCCCTCGGATGTGCGCCGCCCCCAGTGGATGCAGGTGCGCGCCGCCCCGCAGTGGAGTGACCATTTGCGGCTCTGTCGTCGGCCGAGCGCCGCTCAGGGCCGCGCGCAAATGGGGCCGGCCGGCCGGCCGGCTTCTCGCTCGGGCTCAGCGGGCCGAGATTAGAGCCGGGGACTGGCTGCAAGCGGGCTGGCGAGAGCTACTCGGGTCTTCGAGTCCGCCACGCCCACCGCCTCCAGTGGCCAGCCAGCCCGCGCGGCTAATGAGCAATTTAAAGCAAAGCCTCCCCCGTTGAGCTCGGCCTCGGCCAGAGAGGAGGCAGGTGAGCCGCGAGCGCTCCAGAGTGGCGCCTCACACACACAATGGACAATGGAAATCTTTTAAATTCTCGCCACTCGATTTGGCCTCTGTATTGGATCGAGTTTTGTGCCTATAAAATGAGCACAAAACTCGAACAAGGTTTGAGCTCGGCGGGGCTCAATTTGTAGCCTTGCAGGCGCTAAGCTCGCGGGCACAAACACTAAACCCTCCCTCGCTGATGCCTTTGCGCCGCCAAATTATCGTCATCTCTCCTGAATCAATTAGTGGTTGCGCGCGTAAACTCTTGCTCGAGTTTCCAAAGTATCGGATTGGCAAACTGCTGCTCCTCCAAACTGAACAGACCTTCGCTTTGTTTGGCCCAAGAGAGAGAGAGAGTTTTGCCAGCAAAGCGGGCGCCTTGTAATGAATGCAGATCAATTTATTTATGATGCGCTCGCTGGCAGCAAACGGGTCACTCGAGGGCCAGCTAATCAGTGGATCTGGCGAGATTGTTGCTGGCCTAGATTGATATCGGCCACTTGGTTGTGATTTATGTGTGGAGAGACTGGAATTGCGGCCAAAACTTTCCATTGTCGCTCGTGAGGCCCCCTTGCCGCTGCCGCCGCCGCCGCCGGCCGCTCTCGCACGTCTGGCTGGCACGAGAGTGGCCGCCCGATACTTTGGGGCCTCGGAAGCCAAAACTGCTCGCTCTCGGCCGCAAGAGAGGCATTGTCGCCATCGAGCTGGCTGCTTGCATCGGCGCCTCGGCTCGCAGGCAAAGCCAATGCGGGAGGAGCCGATGAAATTTAATTTGATTCTGCCAACAAATGGAGATCGGCTGGCCCCGTTTTTGGGCTGCGTTGGCGCGAGCGGCGAGCTTCCGCCGCCGGCAGCAGCGGCACCAACAGCAGCAACAACAACAATCAGCGCCCGCAAAATTGGATTGTCGCGGGCGCCATTTTGTCAAACTGAAACTAGCCAGACCAAGCAAGCGAACGAATGAAGCGGAGCATTAATTTCTCGCAACCACTAGGCCGGCTCAAAAGTAGACTCGCGCCTCCAGTCCATCGGCGCCCACAACATCCGTTTGCGCGCCAGCTCAGCCGGAATTGCGCCATTGGCCGGCCGGCCGGCTAGCAACGGCAGCCGGCCAAGTGGGGGGGGGGGCGATTAAAAAGGCTGCGGCCGGCTCGGCGCCCTCTGATGGCCCTGGCCGGCGGCGAGTGGGGGTGGCCGCCAAGTAGGTGCAATCCGCCTTTGATTGATTGGCCCTCGGCGGCCACGCACGCGCGCGCTGGCCAGCGGCCGGAGTCTCGACCTTGCCGGCCGCCCCTGCCGAGCGGCTTGCCGGCCAGGTGAGCCGAGCCAACAACATAATCGATATTGACAATTGTCGGCTCGCAGCGAGCGCCGCCGGCTCGGCTCGGCTGGCAGCGCAGTTGCGATGGGGCCAAACCAGGGGGGACCGAGCAGAGCAGAGGCGCACCAAACCAAACCTAACTCGGCCCGCTCCCCTGAGCTTTGGGCGCCGGAAATAAATCTCGCAATCAAGCGGCCCACGAGAGCGGCCAGCTGATGGCGAGAGGTCTGTTTGTCGACTCTCGTTGTTGATGTTGTTGTTGTTGTTGTTGCTGCTGCGGCCGCTCTGTTTGCGCCACTTTCGCGCATGTATCTCTGTGTGCATTCGGCCGCCAAACCTAGTTAAGCTGGCCGGCAACAGAGGTGGCGCAAAAATGCTATCAATCTTGGTGCGCAGAGCAAACTGCACAGTCTAGGACGAAATGATTTACTCTTGCACCAAAGCGCTGGCCCGCAAATGGGCGCCGCGCGGAGGCAGGTGAGCGCCCGCCTGACATCGCGAGCCGGCCGACCGGCAAACCGACAGACTAGCCGAGCCAGCCAAAGCCGGCCGGCCAGCCAGCCAAAGCGGCCAGCGAGAACAATGGGCCGCCGCATTCATGAATATAATTGTGCTCCCGAAGCCGCCGACTGCAACCGGAGAGCCAACTCCACCTGCTAATCTCTCGTGTTCCTGTTTTTCATTTCGCTTTGTTGCGCCGCTTTGGCAAAACTAGTTTGTGTTCACTTTTGTTCAGTTCAACTCTCCATCCTCATGCCAGCTTTTGGCCTTGTTTTTGCGCTTCCTTTGCCGCTAGCAAGGCCAGAGAGGCGGCTAGTCGAGTTTATTTATCAGGCGAAAACAAACTGCAGCGAGCTCAAACTTTTCAATTCGGATGTCTCAATACGTGCGCCTAGCGGCGCTGGCCGGCCGCCTAGCGCCGTTCGCGCACACGGCGCCCAGCAATTCAAGCACAAAGCCAGCGGCGAGAGCGAGCGGCCGGGCGGACGAGCGACACCGACGGCCGGCTAATGGGCGCCCAACTCCACTCGTTGGCGCTCGCTCGCCCTTACCTTCGTTGTTGCGCTCGGCAAGGCAAGGCGAGGCAGTGCTCCAAATTAGCGCCCCCCTCGTCTGGCTTTAGCCTGGGGCTTTTTCTCGCCCGCAATCTGCCCGCCTGCGTTGGCGCCCGGCGAGCGAGCAAACTGGCTGGCCGCTCGCAAGGCCACGACGACTGCCGCCAGCAGAGGCGGGCTCAGCGGAGCGGCGGGCAAATAAATTAATTAACAAAGTCATCCGGCGACACTTATTGAGCGAGCGACACCCAAGCCTGCAGCTCTAATTGGAGCCCAGAAACGCCGACAGCCAGAGGGCCGGGCGCGGAAATCCCCCGGATCTGGGATAAGTTTGGCTGGCTGGCGTATAATTGAAATTTGATTATTCTTGGCCCAAAGGGCTGCGCGCGGCTCAGCTCGCTCGAGCTTTCGCTCAGACTGAGCGCCAGAATCGAGAGCCGGATTCGGGTTTGTTGGCTGGTCGCTCGGCTGGTTGGCGCGCGAGCGGCCGACTGGCCTAATTGCATTTAAGCCTCCCCTTTCCTCCCCTCTCTATCTCCGCACTCTTGCGCTTGGAACATTAGAATTCGCGCACAATTAACACGGCCGCCAATGGGAAGAGGGCGCCCGATTTGAGGGCCGGCCGAGGCTCGCGCAACCGGCCGGCCTCCTGGAGGCGGCGGCCGGCCAACTTTGTTCCGCTTTATGGGCCCCAATTGACATTTGCCGCGAGTTCCGTGGATAAGTTATGTTGTCTATGGCGTAGGCAGCAGTAATGGGCGCCGGACAGGCGAGTTGGCCGGCCGGCGGGCCGGCGGGCTGGCGGAAGTGCATACTCGGCATCCGTGTTATCTGTCCATCAACATTGCAAATTGCCATTGACAGATTGAATCAAGTTCAATTCAATTGGCGCCCTCGCCGAGTGTATCGCTGAACGGAAGCTCGCTCAGCTGGCCCACTTATGGGCGCGCCAACTTCCGACATAAATAAGCTGGCCACTGGCGGCCGAGTTAAGGGGGCGGAAGGAAGGAAGGAAGGAAGGAAGGAAATCGGCAGGGGCGGGCGGGAGGAGCCGGCGAGACAAACTCGCGCATACTCGCGAGCCAGGCTCAAGTGGGCCAGTCATCTGCCGGCCTCCTCCACTTGCTCGTCGGCCAGCTCGTAAGCGGGACGATTGAATGGTAAATAAATGGCCAGTTGGAGTAATGAGTCGTAAATTGAATGGCCGGCGAGAGCGGGCGCACGAAAAGTGAGGCGCCCGAGCGCTGATTGCGCCCAGGCTCAGGCTCAGGCCCAGCAAGCGAGAGCCCCCAAGACGAAAGGTCGCGCTCGCTCGGCATATATAAAACAAAGTTTTTGGAGAGTGGAAGTTTGAATTTGGCGCCACTGGCGCTGGCTCGAGCCGGCCAATTTTGGGAGGACCACGTTTTGCTTCCAGGGGCCGACCTCCGCAAAACTGGCGAACGGCCGCCTGGACCAACGAGAGGGGCCGCGCAAATTATTGGGCCGCCCGATGGAAGTTGGCCAGTTTGGCGCCAGCTAGGCGAACAATAGATTTTCAAATGTTATCATTACGTCAACGGGCGCGCGATCGTGATTTGGGCCAAACTTGGCCGGCCGCTTGCCCGCCGCACTGGCCGGCTTGACACGTAGTGGGCCCACACTTCATTCCAATTGCCGGCCACGATCCTCGGCCGCTCGGTGGCGGCCGAGGCGAGCGCCGGCGGGTTGAGCGTGAAGGGCGGAGTTTGGCGGCCGAGGGGGCCGATCGGACAAGTTGCTGATGATTCGGACGTATAATGGCCGCGCCGATGTCGCCGCCGCCGCCACTAGCACTTCCAGCCAGGCCACTTAATAGGCCATTTGGAGGCTCCGCTCTGGCCATTTGCTTTTGTGAAAAGTGCGCCGGCAACATCTGCGTTTTCATTCACTTGAGGCCGAGTTGTCGGCCGGGCGGCCGGGCGGCGCCGACAAGCGAGAGGCGAGGCGAGCAGAGTTGCGCGACACACTCAAGCGGCGGCGGCGGCGGCGGCGCCGAGCGAGCAGCCCCGAGCTTCAAGCCCAAAACCAGGTGCCGGTGTGCGCCCACTTCCGGCTTCGATGAGTTGTAATGGCGAGCGGGCTTTTGGGCTGGGAGGCCAATGAAAAATGAGCTTGCTTTGCGGCGGCCCCAAATCAGGTCGGCCGCTCGTCTCCAGGAATCAAATGGGAATCGGGGCGCCGAGGGAAAAGGCGAGCCGACTAGCGAGCGGACGAGCCACTCTCGAGGCCAGGCTCGGCCGCTCGAGCGGCGAATCCAATTTCATAAAACGGCCCAACTCGCTCGCTTGCCGTGTCTCTGGCGCAAGACGTTTGCATGGCCAGATCAATCAAACGGATCCATGCGCTCGCTTGATATACATCTGGCCTGGGCGCACTTTCGGGCCGAGGCAGCCCTTAAAACTAGCTTGCCGGCAAGCAGCACTCGAGCGGCCCTCGAGCCACTCCACTCGGCGAGCCGGTTGGGGGGGCGGCCGCTGCGCCCCCTCCGCCCAACTTTGCATCCGCGCCCCCGAGGCTCCTTGACCGGCCAGGCGGAAGTCAATTAATGAGCGCCCAAAGACCAGAGTCGAGAGGCCGCCGCTCGAGAGCTAGCTCGGCCCGGTGGCGCCAAGCTCGAGCTTGCGGCGGCCAACCGACTCTCTCGCCTGCTGGCGGCGGCCTAGCGGCGGGCAGGTCCGCTGACCAGAGTAATCTGGTTAGCAAACAAACAGCCCCGCTGGCTCCTTTCGGCGCCAACGCAAATCCAATCGGCCAAATCTAATTGAATTGTCGCCAGCAGCCAGCCAGCCAGCCAACCGGCCGGCCGACTTGCGAAAGGTGAGCTTTGCGGCCAGCTAATTATGGCTTGCGGGAGCTCCAGTTGGGGGCCACCTGCGCTCGTTGGCGGGGGGCGGGGCGATGGAGCGGCAAGCAAGCAGCCAGACTGTTACACTTGGCCGAGCTTGATCCCCTCCCCCTCCCTGCGCTCGATCCTCCGATGGGCAACCATCGGCCGGCATTATTCAAATTAAACGCCCGACGAGCGCAAATGGGCCCGCCGGCCCACTTATCAAGCGGCCGCAATAAAAGCCAACCGACCATCAAACTGGACCAAGTCGCGCACAAGTCGGCGCCCATCTCTTTCGCTTCCTCGCGTCCAAACAAACGCAACGGCCTCAAAGCCAACTTTGCGCGAGCCAAAAATGGGC
>ENA-UOVY01000049-UOVY01000049.1-plant-metagenome-genome-assembly--contig:-NODE-49-length-68154-cov-602.236494_pt1 | contig 68154 bp, 47 predicted proteins | sample MGYA00249840_ERZ761561 | MGnify/ENA primary metagenome ERZ761561 (study PRJEB28882, sample SAMN05720143) | plant metagenome | isolation source: Guanajuato, Mexico | place: Mexico:Guanajuato, Mexico...
AGTCACAGCAGCAGCCGCAACAGCCGCCGCCGCCGCCGCCGAGAGCCGAGAGCCGTGATCACGCCCACTTGGAGGCGGCTCGGTCACGAGCGTCGGGCGGCCCGAGCGGCGCTGTCAGGCGGCGCAAGCGCGGCTCGCCGGCCGGCGGGCGCGTGATTTATGTCACGACCGCGCGCGCCGCCCTTAAGAGGCGGCCCAGTTTGGCCGAGCAGAGGCGCGCCGCTCGTCCAGCTCAACTCAACGCTGGGGCCGATCGCTGCTCGGATGTCGTGCTCTCAGGTGTCTCGAGCTTGAGCGAGCGCTCGAGACACCTGAGCCCTGGGCTCGGATGACGGCGCGAGACAGACGCCCGCCGTTGTTGTCGGCGGCGGCGCAGCTGTTGCTCGGCCGGCCGGCCGCTCGCTCGCTCGGCGGAGGAGTGGAGCCGCAAGGAGCGGCCGCGGACGGCGAGCAGCTCTCGAATTCCAGCCATTCAATCATCATACGGATCCACTGACGCAAACAAGAGCCTAATAAATGGACCTGCCCCAAGCGGCGAGAAGCCGGAGCTGGGCGGCCGCGCTCGCAGTGGAGTTGGCGCCGGCGCCCGGACGTCAAGCGGCGGCCAATGAATACAGGCGGCCGGCTGATAGGCGCCGGCGCCACAAGTGCCTCTTGCAGCTCGCAGCCCGCGAGCCAGGCCGAGCAGCCGAGCGGCCGACCTGCCGGCCTCTCAATGGAGGCGGACGGCGCCGGCCAATAATAATGAGCATCATTTAAATTTACATGATCAACTCATGTTGCCCGTCACTCGGCGCTCGCTGGCACATTCTCGCCCCGTTTGGCCGGCCAGCGAGCCCTTCCAGCGACCTGAGCGCTGGATCCTTACTAGCCGCTCGCTGTGCTGCTCGGCCGGCGCCGCTCGCCGCTTTGTTTGCCGGCCGGCCGGCGAGCGAGGCGAGCATTAATTATTTTCGCTCAATAGGGAACCAAGATGGCCGCCGTTGCTGACTCATCGTCGAAGAGGCAGCAGCAACAACAACAACAACAACTTGTTGCCTCCTTGGCCAATTAGTTGCGCTCCCATCGCTTGTTTGTTTTGGCCGAGCAGCCCGATAATAGAGCTGCGGCCGGGCTGACCTCTGCGCGCCGAGCGGCAACGGCGGCGGCGGCCTCGTCGAGCGCGCGAGCCAGAGATAATGGCCGGTGTGCGAGCGAGAGTCGCTTATGCAAATTTGGCCGCCGAAAGGAGGCGGACAAGTGCGCGCAGCCTGGCGCGCGCCCCAAGCCGCGCGGCGCGTGGACCAGCCGCCTCGAGGGGGCGCGACGGCCGCCCGGCCGAGACAACTCAATGGCCATTAAGTGGACCATTAAGCTGGCGGCGCTCTCATTAGAGAGGCGGCGGCGACGGCGGCGGAAGTGGCGCGTCGGCGGCGCTCGAATCAATTAGTCGGCGCGGCTGGAGCGGCGGTGGTCTGGAGGCGGCGGGCGGCCGGTGCGGCAGTTGGGGCGGCGCCGCGCGTCCACTCGCAGCCGGCCAGCCCATTCATTAGGAGCCGAGGCCGCCAAGCCGGCCGGCCGGCCAGGTGACAGCTCGCGGCCGGCGCCAATCCGCAAGGAGTGAGCAGCGCGGATTGGCGAGCGCGAGAGTCAAAGGTGCCGCTGCGAGTGCACGCCCACAGGCGGCGCCGCCCGCTCGGTTCCAGGGCCGGGCCGGCGAGAGTGGCGGCGGCGGCGGCGGCCGTCGCCAGTGCAAACGGCGCACGCACTCGCCGGCCGGTTCTCATGAGAAAAACCAACACTGCCGCCCTCCTCTTGCTTGTGCCGCCGACTTGTTGCCGCTGCCAGGAGCCAGGACGGTCGAGCCTCGGCTGGCCGTTTGTTGCATGAGCCTGCGCTCAGGTGAGCCGGCCAGTGTGAAGTACTCGGCGCTGCCGCTCTCACACGGCCGACACTTGATTGCGGCCCCAAAGGCAGCGCGCGGTTTGCGCTGCAAGCGGCGGCCCGAAGTTGGCCGCGCCGACAGGAAACAGCGCTCAACGGCTCCCGTTTCTCGCGTTCGAACAACAAAGAGGGCTTTCATTCAGTTTGAGGCAAGGAATCATTCCAGTGGCATTGTTGTGCTCTTGCTGTCGCTCCTTGGCGCTGGCCGCGCTTCTTTGGCCCCCAGAGCGCCAAAGTAAATCACAGTGCGGCGATGGCAAATTCAGCCCCCAGGTGACAAAGGCCAGCTCTGGCCGCTCGCCTGGCGCGCTAATGGGCCGGCTCGGCTCGGCTCGGCTTTGCTCAGCAGGAGCCCGCGGCGGCGCCAACTCCAACTGGCGGGCCGAGCGCGCGCAAGTTGGAATTCGAGGCGCAAGTTTTGCCAAATTTGCGTGGGCGACTTCTCGCTCTCTCTCTCGTGTCCACATTGTCTCGCTACTGTTCTGCTCCTCGCAGCTCTCCACCCTCAACTCAAATCTGCTCTACTTACCCGCCAAAGTCGCGCCCATTCCAGCAGCCCGCAGAGTCTTGCGGCTGCGCGCTCGTGCTGTTGGCCGGCTTGGACGCGCCCAAGCCGTTTGCAAGCGCGCGCCCCCCGGCCGGCTGCTCGAGCCGCCTTATCCAGTTGCAGAGTCTCTGCGGCCAGAGTGCGAAAAAGTCCCGATTTGCTTGGAGCTGGTGGACGAAGCCGTCGAGCCTGTTGAATAGCGACATTGCTGGCGAGAGGCGCGCTCGCAGCGCCATTGACCCGTGGGCGGCGGCGCCCTGCCTGGTGGGCGGGAGCACGCGGCCCGCGGGTCGCGCCGCCGCCGCTCGCTGGCCGAGCAGCGCGCTTGCGGCCGAGCGGACGGCGCCGCCCAGCTGGTTTGCGCGGAGGCAGCGCCGGGCCAACTGCGTCGTGAGTGGGGCAGGATGGGAGTTGTGTGGGTTAGTTTGTGGTGTTATTGTTGCTTTCGTTTGCCTTCGTCTCGCTCGCATGATTGCGGGCGAAGTTTGTGCTGTGCTGTGCTGTGCTGTGTTTCGGCCTGCGCAGGCCGGCCTGCCTGTTGATTGATGGAGCTCGCTGATTGGCCGATCAACGCGGCCGGCCCATTGTTGTCCCTCGGGCTCCCCGCGGCTGGCTTCGGGTCCGCGCGCCGAGCTTGCGTGTGGTCGCTCGGGCTCGCTCGCCCGTCCGCCGGCCGGCCGCAGCCCGGCCAAGCCAGTTGAGCGCGTGTGGCCGCCAAGCCGAGGGGCTGGCAGCCGGAAACGGGCACCACTTGTCGCTGGGCGCGCCTAATGCGCGTGTGAACGCCGCTCCTATAAGGCCGAGTTGCGCAAGTGAAGCGCCGCCGCCGCCGCCGCCCGACAGCTGTCGGGATTCGCGCCGCCGAGCGCGACGTCCCCGAATGGGCGGCTTCGTCGCGCAAAGCGCAAAGGATGGCCCGCCAGTCGGCCATTTGGCGGCCGCGCCGGCCATTCACACGACTTGGAGGCAAACGGGCGAGCAAACAAGCGGCCCCTGAGCGCAAACGGGGCGCCGCGCTCTTGCTCGGCCCGCCAGCTGCGGCCGGCGCGCATGAGAGGGAGGAGGATTTCCGGCGCACTTGTCGGCGGCGAGGGCGCCGCTCTGCTCTGCTCCTCTCCGCTTTGTTCGGGTCGAGCCGAGTCGGCCGGCTCGATCCTTACCGGCGGTTGCGCCATTGCCGCGCACGCAAGCCGGCGGCCGCCAAGTGCAGGCCGAGACTCGTAGTTTGAGTCGCCGGCTGAAGCGTATAAACACATCATGGGCGAGCGGTCGTGAAAACTGGCCGCCGCATCCGCTCTCAATGCGGCCCAAGAGGCCAACAAAGGCGCCAGGCTTCGCTCGGCCAACTCTGGTCGCCAGGAAGAGGAAATCGCCCGTCCGCTTTCGTGCGGCTTGAGCAGACACTTGTTGCTCTCTCTCTCTCTCTCTCTCTCTTTTGCCCGCAGACTGCTCGCAGTTCGTGAGGCCGCCGCTTGGCTGGGCCGCAAATAACAGAGTAAAGTTCGGCCTCCACTTGAGAGATTGCAGGTTTAAATGGGCCGAAATCGTTCACCTGTAGCGAGTTGGCCGCCAGTTTGGCCTTCGCCGCCTCCCTGCCGCCGCCTCCTCCTCTGCTCGCTGCGCCCGTCCGCCGGCAGCGCCGCCGAGTTTCACCCCGGAGACCTTGCGCCTGTCCGGCCGCCGATTTGCTTGGTTGCACGTGAAGCGAGGCGACTTGCGCGCAGGTGAGGAGGGCGGCGCCGAGCTGGACGCGGCCAGTCTGCAACCCTTCGCCTGCTCGCGCGCGCTCCCAGTTCACCTGTTCGCAAGGCCGCGCTAACGACCGACTCTCCCACGATAGCCGGCCGGCCGGCGCTCAGCGCTGCGGCCGACGTCCGTTGCCGGATGGGCGCGAAGAGGGGGCAGCGCGGACGCTGTTCAGCAAACAGAAGCCGGCTTTTATTGCCGCCAGCTCGCTCGGCCCTGTTGACGCGCCCGCCGCCCCGCTCAAGCCCGATAATTGTCCGGCCGAGGAGCGCACAAAGAGGCGCTCGTTGGCCGCACTGCGCCCGGCGGCCGACCTTGGCGCTTCGATGAGCCTAGTTAGTAGCGTCCATTCATGTGCGTTTAGCCGGCCGCTCTCGCTGGAGCGCTCCATTGCGCCGCCCAGTGCATTGGGGCGCGCAGAGCAGCTGCGGCCTGCTCTCAAGTGGACGCACTGCAAGCAGCATGTGCGAACAACAATAACTCGCCCCGAGCGCGCACACTCGCCGGCCGCGGCGGAAGGAAGCGAGCGAGCGAGCGAACGGCCGAAAGTTCGAATGGAACTTCGGGCAACACAAGTGGCCCCAGTGCGGCGAGAGTCGCGCGCCCGCCAGCCGAGCGCCGCCGGCCAGCGCGGCTATCTAAATGGTCCATCTGACGCCCTGCTCGCCGCTTGCGCAATCGGGCGGCCGATCTTTGCCTGCGCCAATCTCATTACTTTTGCGCAACAAATAGGCCGGCATCGAGGTTTGCCGGAGCCGGAATGACAGGCGAGCGGGCGGGCGGGCTGGCTGGCTGGCTCCTAAGCGGCCGGGCACAGCGGGCGAGTTGGCCGCCGCCAGCTCGCCCCGTAGAAACAATGAAAGGTCTAATTGATTTTCTCCAGCCGGCCGCGGCGCGATTGCGAGCAAACGAGGGCGCCCAAGCGAGCGCGAACGAGAAGCGGAAACGTCCGGGCGGCCGAGAACAAAAGGCGCCCGGCCGGCCTGCGCAACTTGCGGCGGCGGCGGCGGCGGCCAAGGAGGTTGCAATCGGAGCGCCCGCAAGAGAGGGGCGGCCAAGGAGGCAGCTTGCGCGCGTTCGAGCCCAACCGTTTCGAGGGGGCCGCTTAACGCTAATTAGAAGTCCGGCCAAACCTGTTGGCCGCGCCAAAGGTTAAGCTGGGCCGGCCGCTGAACAGGCGCCCGCTTCTCTGCGCTCGCCGGTGAACTATTGAGCCAGTTTAGTTTTGTTGCCCGAATCCGCATTCCTTGCGCGCACTGTGGGCGCAGTTGCTTTATTCACTGGGTTGCCCTCGAGTTGGCCGCCTAAGGCCGGCGCCTTGGCCCCGCCCCCCTGGCGCCGCCGCCGCCGCCGCAGCCAGACAGGAGGCCGCTCGTGAGCCTGCGCGCGGGCAACTCGAACAGCACGTAGAGTGGAAGCGCCGCGAGTAGCGAGCCGAGGTAGGCGAAGGCAAACTTCGAGAGCAGGTAGGTCCAGGTTGTTGGCACGAGCGCCAACCTAGACATTGCCTCGTAGGCGATGAACTCGAAGTGGAGCAGGAGGATTGCGTAGTTGAGCTTGCTTAGCGTGCGCCAGCAGCCGAGCGACATGAGCCTGGCCGCCAGGCTGCCGCTCAGGTCGCTCGCCAGGCGCACCAGGAGGAGACAGTTGCAGATGGACCAGAGCGGCTTTATGAGCACGAGGCCGGCGAGCGCGAGCTTGCAGTCGAAGTGGGTCGAGCTAGCGAGCGCCAGCAGCAAGGTCAGCGGCCGGCGCCAGTGGCCGCCAGCCGCCGCGGGCCTCTGCTCGAGGAGGAGCTGGCGCGCTCGTTGGCGGAGTTGGACCAGAGTTGGGGCCAGCATGAGCAGCAGGCTTAGGAGGAGCGTCCAGCGGAGACGGGCGCCGCGCATCCAGCTCGGCCACTCAACTCGGCCGGCCTCGCCTCCAGCTCCAGCTCCAACCGGCTTGAGCCTGTCCTTGGCGGCCGAGACCGAGACCGAGACCGGGGCTGCCCTGCGCGCCCGCTCCTCGTGCTCGTGCAGCATGTGGCCGCCCATCAGCCCGATCAGCATTGGGCCCATCCGGTTCTGCGGCTGGCTGTAGGCGTGGGCGGCGTGGCGGATGAGCACCGTGAATACGTGCAAGCGGAGCCTTGCAACGTCGGCCTGGCTCACGTAGTCGAGCAGCGACTTGTAGTTTGCAAAGGAGAGCAAACTTGAGCTTACGATGAGGGCCCACATGAGCAGGTAGGCGAGCCGCTTCGAGCGGCGCAGTAGGCCGACGAGCAGTGGCAAGAGGAGGAACAATTGGAGGTCCACAGCCATGGACCAAGCGGGCGGAACACAGTGGTGCGTGAGAGGCTTGAAATTGCTCGCGAAGCCAATGGGCCAGAGCCAACTCTCGCGCTTGCACAGGCCGCGCAGCGAGTGCTCGCTCGTTGCGTAGTCCCATAGAGGGCCAGAGCCGAGGTGTGTGGCCAAGCACTTGGAGGTGGCGTAGACGAGAAAGTAGAGCGGCGCCATGCGAAAGTATCTGGCCGCAACCAGCCGCCAGTACCAGGCCAGCTGCTCGCGGACGCCGGCTGGCCGCGGCGCTCGTCTCTCCTCCTTGGCCGGCCCGTTTGCTGATCTCTTGAACACCAAGTAGGCCACCAGGATGCCCGAGATGACGAAGAAGGTGTCAACAATGTTGTTGAGCGAGAGCAGTAGCATTGTGCGCATGTCCTTGCCTAGCCGCTCGATGGTGTGACCGTAGGAAGTGCCGAGGGTCAGGTAGGTCAGGAATACGTGCGCGCCAATGACGCAAACGCAACCAACGTGCTTGACGCTGTTGAAAACGTCCAGGTTCACCACCTCTCGCCCGCCGCCGCCTCCTCCAAACTCTTGCTCCCCCCTCGCAAACACAAACCGCTCCAGGTTCACATCCACAGCCAGCGAGTCCAACACCCAATCGCTTATCAGAGCCTCCGAGCGAGCGCTTGAGTTTGCTCGCTTCCGGCGCAACCAAGTGCACAGCGAGCAGAGTGTTAGCCAGCTTAGGATGGAGCAGATTAGCAGTTTTGCGCCAAAACTAAGCTTGCGTGTCTCCTCCAGCGGCAAACAGTAGATGTCCACGAGGCTGAAATGGTCGCTTGGGCCAAGGAGGGTTTGGTTGAAGTTTAGGAGCATCAGCGATTGCACCTGCGCCAGCATCGAGTTGGCAAACTCGAGCGAGCGGTTCGAGCTCGAAAGTTGTTGCTTGAAGAGGGCCAGCGAGTCGCACCATTTAGGCAAACACAGGCCAACCTTGATTGAAACCTCGCGCTTCAACTTGACCTCCGCCGGCCACGAGTTTAAACTCAACTTGCCAACACAATAGCGTGTTTCCAACTTCCGCTCTGGCCGCTCCAATCGGAGGGCCGCCAGTTGGCCGCCGGAGCCAACTTGCTGGCATTGCAAGTAGGAGCCAAGCCAAAATGGATGCCCGCTTAAAGTTCCAGATTCGGGCCGGCCGAAGGAGTCGAGCAGCTGGAGGAGTTTGTAGTTTTGTGCTCCCATTTGAGTGAAGCCATTTTTAGTTCCAAAAAGTTGCCTCGCTTTTCCCAAAATGCTCTCCAAATCCCGCAAACACAAGTCCAAATTGCCCCACAACAAGTTCATCTGTTTCTCGGGTTCGCTTAGCAGCCAAATGTCCGGATTGAACGGCATTGCAGAGTGGTAAGCCTCAAGGAGCCTGCTCAGCTTCAACGCAGCCTGGATCGGGTATCTCCTCTGGCCAAGCGCAAAGTGCTGCTCATCCTCGCTGATAAGGAGCTCGCTCTCGTAAACCAAGTCAAAGTCAACGCCAAGCTTGCTCCTCCGCCTCCCTTCATCTGGTTCACTTCTCGTCGTCGTCGTCGTCGTCGTCTTCTTCTGCGAGCGAGTTTGCATTGAACTTGCTTCAGCCGACTCCTTGGCCTCAAGTTGGCGCGTCGAATTTCCTGCAGCCCAAAGGCGAGTCCAGGCAACCCGATTGTTGGCCAGACAGGCGAGCTTTGGTTGAGCCGAGCCCAACTCTTGGGCCAGCGAGCTGCTCAGCTTTGCGATGAAAAATTCGAGCGCAAAGAAGAGCGAAAATAGGATGCAAGTTCCAATGAGAATCACCGTTAGCCTTGCCTGCCAGTTGAGGCCCGCGATCGAGCCGAGTGGTCCGCTTGCCTTCGCCCTCCTGGCGCAACCTGCGCCGCTCGACCTGCGCCGGCTCCCACTGGCCGCGAAAATCCCCTCCGCTTGGCTCCCATCTAACTTCGCCCCCGACTTTGCTCCCATTCTCGTCCCATCCAACTGGCGCCGCTTGTTGGAGGCGGCCAGCTGGGCTAGATGCGACTTGAGGTTCATGTTCCGCGCCGATTACTTTACTCGTCTGGCCTCCCTGCCGGTCGAGCGATCGATGATTGTTGTCAGCGAGCGGCGGCGCCGCTGCCGCCACTTGCTCGGCTTGGAGCGCCGGCCGAGGCGCACGCATTCACTTATAAGGTCAACCTTTGCAAAGTTGAGCGCTTGTTGCGGCCAAATCAGGTGCCACCACTGCAAGTTCCGCCCGCTCGCTCGCTGCCTCCGAGCGGGGACAACAAAGCTCCAAGCGGCCCGCTTAATGGGCGCCGCCCCAGTGAATGGGAGGAAATTAATTGAAGGGCAAGCGAAAGTGGCGAGCGCGCGAGAAGGACGCCGAGCGCTCGGCGCTCACCTGGCCGCTCAGGGGCCAATCAGGCGCCAAGTGAGCTGGCGCGAGCTCAATTGCGTGCCGGCTCGCTCGCTGTTTGCCGGAGCGCGATGAGTGTGTGGCCAAACGGGAGGCGACAGAGTCGGCGGCGGCGGCGGCCTCATGAGGCCCAAGAGGGAGGACAGGACTGCGCTCGTTTTGTCTGGCCCCTCGAGTGGCCGGTTGGCCGAAGCGGAGAAGGTGAATGGAGGAGCGAGGAGACAAACAATCTGCCTCTCCTGGATCGTTTGTCCATTGTCTGCGCGCTGGCCGCGCCTGGCTCAGGTTCCGCCGCCGCCGCCGCCGCCGCCGCCGCCAGTTAGCCGCCGTGCTCGGCCATTGGCTCGCTACCGGCGCTCGATTTCAGCGTGACAAGCGAGCGCGAGCGGAGGCACAATGCAAACTGCTGCTACCTGAGGCGGCGGCGGCGGCGGCGGCGGCGGCGGCGGGGCGACAACGGCGACACCGGGCCAACAATTGGCACCGGACAAAGAGGAGTCCATGGGCGAGCACAAGGAGCTTGGTTCGCGAATAATGGGCACGCAGACGGAGGGAGAAGTGAGAAGCGAGAAAAATGCGCTTCCTGGGCGACACCTCCGCGCGGCCAGTTGTGGCGGCGCGCGCAAATCAAAGGCCATCGATTGGTTTGCAGGCGGGCGGAGCTCACCTTTCCCAAATCGGAACTTGGAACTCGGAAGAGGGGGGAGCCTCTCAAATTGGCCCTCGCTTTTGGGCTGAAGGTGAGAGTAAGTGGCGTTCATTTGCGGCTCAGAGGGCCAATGGTCGCGCTTCGTTAGCGCCTCGAGCTGGGGGACAAAAGTGCGCTCGGCCGGCTCAAGCTCAAGCCGACGGATCAATTGGATTGGATTGTGTTTGGTTGGTTTTGCTTTGAGTGGCGGAATTCGCGCGGCCGAGCCCATTGAGTTGGGGCAGCCGGCGGCCAGGTAGCGCGTTGGCAAATAGAAGGCAATTAAAGCCAATGATGTTGCTCGCCGGCGGATTCGAGCCACCGAGCGGCCAAAGGTCGCTCAAACAGCCTCCTCTCTCTCTCTCTACTCTGGAAGCTCCCCCAGAGGCGCCGGGCGGAGCGGAGAGGAGAGCCAGTGATCTACCGGATTCATCGACTTCCTCTCTGCGCGACGCTTTGCGCGTCACTCAAATTCTTGCCCGCTTTTGGGGGCAGACAAATCGTGATTTGGCCACTCGATATGAATGAAAGTTTCGAGACTAAAACAACACGAGGCTCGAGATGCCCTGGCCGCATGCAGCTGCAGGGCCACACAGGAAAACTCGCAGCGAGCGATTGAGGCGAGCTTTGGGCAGATAAGATTCGTGCATATTAAACCACCACTAAGAGCCAAAACGATCGCTTACAAATCGGGCCAGCGAGGCGCTTGATTGATGTTGCGATTGCGACGACTTGAAGACTGGAATTTGGCTCCAGAAATGGAGCCTCTCACCTGGCGCTCGGCTGTGCCCAGAGTTGGAGGCCAGTTTGTGGGGGGGGGGGAATGTTTGTTTTCATTGAGGCGCAAGCAAGCGAGCGAGCGGGCGGCCGATTGAACGCGCACGCTCGGCTGATAAGATATTCGGCCCAAGTTTGAATTCTAATTCTACCCAACTCTCCTACAAAAAGCTCATGCAGCCGGATGGGCGACAGGTGGAGGCGAAATTAGGGCCGCTCACTTACCTTTGACAAGCTTGAGCTTTCTGATTGTTGGCCTGCGTTGAAGTTGAGCGGGCTGCTCGCTTGTGTTGTTGTCGATGCTGCTGCTGCTGCTGCGGATGGAGCTGAACTGTATTGCAGGTGAAGATTTGTCACAAAGGCGAGCAATTTTTCGTCCAAATCGGACATAACATTCTCTATGTTGTTGCTTCTAATCATGCTTGTCTTAAACCTCTCCATTGCGCCCACATGCTCGGCCCAAAACCTGTTCAGCTCGTAGATGTCGTTCATGCAACCCCTAACTACATTGAGACAGTAGCCCTCGCAGGGCGGCGCCAGGCTGGCCAACTTGGGGGCCCCAAAGCGCGCGAAGGGGGACTCCTCGTTGGCGCTCGAGAGGCACTGCGGGCAGACGGTCATCCTGGCGAGCGCTTGCTGGCAGGAGTGTTGCGGCATCCACCTGTCGGCGTGATGGGTCAGATTGTGAAACATTTCGCTCGTCAGCTTGAGCGAGCCGAGCAGAGTTCGCGCAAACTCAATTGACGTCCTGATCGAGTGGCTCAACTTGAGCTGCTCGCTTGCCAACCATTTCAATCGGCCGCCCGCTTGCTCGCTTGGCTGGCCGCTTAGCTCAGCTAGGGCCTGTTTAACCTGTTGCTGCGAGATTAAATTTGCGCTCAAGCACTCGAAATCAATCTCGTGGTTTTGCGGCACGAAACCAAAATCGAGCAATCGTTTCACTTGAACCAAATAGAGTCGCCTGAAGTAGAGGGCCAGCTCGTGATTTATGTCTGCGACAAATGCGGACTGTTGTGTTTCGTGTCCGCTGGCCTCCTGTTGGAAGCGGCGGCCATTTGCCATTTGCTCAAAGTCTGCATTCTCGTAGCTGGCCAAGTGTGCGAACACTGAGTCAAACAGGCGACTTGTGGCCTCAAAATAATGCTGCTGCTGCTGCTGCTGATGTTGGTGGTGGTGGTGGCTTTGTAAGTCAGCGTGATCCTGCAACCTGTTGAGCGTGTTGTTCTTCGAAATCAAAACTAAATCTAGAGTCGAAGAACGAAACTCCTCCCAATAAGACACGAGCAAGTGTCGCAGCTCGAGCGAGGTTTCATCCAGTTTTGACTGGAACTCGGCCATTGCTGTCCGCTTAAACTCTGACTCCTGGTCTGCGCGGCACTTTGTTTGCGCTAGCAGGTGAGATGGAAGCGAACACAGTGAGATCTGCTTGTAGTGCTGGCTTATTGGGCCCCTCGCTGGCTCCCTGGCCGCTTGCTGCAGCCTCGACTGCTGCCTCTGGCCGCTCGCCTGGTGTTGGTGCTGGTGTTGGCCGTTCGGGTGCACTTGGTTGAAGGCGAAACTGTGGCTGTAGTTGCGCCCATGACTTAGGATCACAGTTGGTTGGTGTTGTTCTGGGTGCCGGGTGGCGCTTATGTGTGTTGGTGGCTGGAAACTTGCAGATATCGGTCCACTTTTGGGCCTCTGCTGCTGCTGCACCTTCTGAATCAGACTGCCGCTCGCCTGGTGGCCCTCGAACTCTCTCGACTCGGCCACTTGGACTTGGTAGCATATCACAAACAGCGAAAGAATCGCCAGCGCGCAACAAGTTTGATGCATCCCTCTTGCTTGCTCTTTATCGCCCTGCTTACCTGCTCTCAAACTGGGCACTGTGTTGACATGCTACTTCCGGCTACTCAACTCTCACTTCACTCGCTCCTCCTTCTTCGCTATTCCTTGTTGAAGTTTTGTTTGGCAGTGTTGGTAGTGTGAACGAGTGAATAGATTGGGGCCAACTGATACTGAGGCGCGACGAGTGAGCCCAAATCGGCCATTCATGACCGGGCAAAGGTGCGCGTGCGCGAAACTGAACTCGCGCACCGAATGCCCATGTTCTCGGATGCGCGAGGCTCCATGGCATCGCGGGCTCATCTGCCTACACCAACGCCAGCCACTCCACCTGGCGGTTGCAGCACCAAGTTTGGGATAGCAAGTGGATACTTGTAGCAACTCCAACGTCTCAATGCCAACCTACGAGTCTGATGAGGACAGGCAGATTAGCACGCTTAAGGCGAGTCACAACCAACCCAGAAACTGTGGCTTCGAGTAGCTGCAAGCAGCCGATTGGCAACCTCTGGGCAAAGAAGGGAAATGCATCGATCAAGCATTATCGATAGAGGTCGGCACCACCATAGGCACAGGGAGACAGGGCTGGTGACCATGGTTATGAGTCGAGGTTGATCAATCGAAGTACCCCAGGGGTGAGGATAGAGCCGGTCTAGCCTGTTGCTAGATCGAGAGGACCTCAGGACGTCAAGGCTAATACGACCGTGGGCAATGGGAAAGCCAGCTCTATCAACTTTCTCACCACCATCACGTTAGATCCGACATCTCACTCTACCGCTGACAATGAGAGCAGGGAACAACGATTCGGTTTCGACCAAGACATGAGCTGCGAGAGACTTTAACACTAGATGGACGTTGATTCTCTCAAACTGTTCATTGAAATGCACAATATCCATCGATTGAAAACACTATTTGACAGGTCTAACTTGATGATTTGAGAGCACCAGTTCAATTTTGAACAACTAACGAATCTGGTGTCTTTAATCGGGGTTGAGTTTGTTGACTGTTCAGGCGACGATTTTGTGTCTTAGAGAGTTTGCGTACAAGAATGTTGCTATCAGACCTAAGGTGGCGAGATGCTCCATCTTGATGAAAGGTCCGCCAGACACACCATAGTGGCTGACAGAGATGGTTTTCATTGGAGAGAGGCCGCTTTCGCTCGAGCCAGATTGGCGTGCTTGCAAGAGTTTCTGATACGTTTCGTCGTCGTATATTTTGATTTCAATCCACCTAGATTTAGACTTGCTTGTCTCCTCCATGAAACTAACCTCCTTGAATTCGTTCTTCAGGTTTGAAGCTGTGACAGCCAGATATTTGCCCTCGTCCGTCTCCCCGTGGAGCCGCGGCTCTGGGGTGCCAGCGCTGCATCCCAATCTGAATGTCGCCACAACTCCAACCCTTGCAACAACGAGACCGTCTGAAGTGGAATAGGTCTTAACTCCAGCGGAGTCAATATTGCAATCACCTGGATGTATTTGAAGACGATAGGGTTAGGATTTCAAGATGACGAGTGAAACTTGCGACCGGCTTCATAGTCTACTCACCTGACACGAGAGGCACCAACAAGGCTAGTCCAATCAAACTAAACATATGAACGAGGATCTTAGGCATGTTTGAGAATATGATTTGAGCTTGTTTGTTCTAAAGGTAAAATAAATTAAAATATGAACCTGGAAGTAGGCTAAATAAACTGATCTCGGCCATCAATGCATCGTCAATCGTCGGCATCCAACATGGTTTGTCGACGTGGATTGCGCAGTCATCTGGGCACAGGGGGCAGCAGCCTCGCTTAACCGGGGTCGCAAACGTGCAAGAGGGGGGAAAAGAAGAGGTTGAGCAGCGAATGGCGAAAAAACAGAAACATGTGAGGTAAAAAGAAAATCCCCTCCACAGCTCACAATGCAACTTTACATGAACTTCTATTGATGAAAGACCATATTTGCAATTAATCATCAAGATTAATACTGCTAAAATATCTATCTATATATATATAAGATATATATATATATGTATAAATAATCTCCGCGCTCTGAAGAATAATATAAGCATCACTCTACTACTAATTCAATACTGAGACCACTACCACTACTGCTGCTCCTCCTGCTACTGCTGCTGCTCCTGTCACTGCTCCTCATCCTCCCTATAAAATTACTACTTCTGCTGATACAACGATCATTACTATGTCTGCTACCGTCAATAACGAGGATCTTGAGCTGGAAGAGGGTGAAATTGCTGAAGATTCTAATGATGGTTGTTCTCTATCTAACAGCAACGAGAATGCACCCGATTTTGACGACCGCTTGAACGATTTTGGGAACGAGGCGGCTGGTGTTGGTGGTGGCGGCGGTGGTGGTGGTGGTGGAGTTGGAGATGATGGTGGTGGTGTTGGCGGCGCTTGCGATGCCGGGCCTCAGAAGAAGAGGAAAAAGGTTGTGAGAAAGGTTAGGAGGAAGATTAAGGTCAAAAAGAAGGTGGTTAGAAAGAAGGGTGGCGGGAACAATGCCGGCCCTCCTGGTGGCGGGGCTGCGGTTGCCAATTCGGTAGATGATAATATGAACAGTGTGTCCAATTCGAACCAATCAGCTCTTCCCTCTACCCTGAATCAACAGCCATTGCTACCCACTACCCCGCTTCTCCCTCACTTGTCGCAACAGTCTCTGGAGGCGAATCTATTGCCGCACCACCAGCAACCACAAAGCACGAGCAACAACCTACATCACCATGTACACGACCACACAGCCGCCTCCTCTACCACCACCACCACCACCACAACTACATCTGTGACCCTAACTAACCAGCAGCAGCATCAGCAGCCCCAACTGCTACAGGGCAACCAACAGTTGGACTCTTTGTGGGAGAAGCAGATTCTTATGCTGCAAGAGTTGCAGAGGCAACAAGCTGATCAGCAAACCCAGATACTCAGGGCCGCAGCCACTGACGAGGATCTCAGGATAGTGCCGCCCACTATGATAGTGAGCCAAGTGCCAGCGCCTGCAACTACAGTGGCTGCAGCCCAAACTCCTTTACAACCGCTACTTCTACCACCGCCACCAACATCGACAACAGTGGCCCCCTTGCAGAATCAAACACCTAGCAGTCCTGATGACGAGGGTGGAAAGTCCTCGTATGAGGCCATCAGCAAGATGCTAAATTTGTTGAGAAATTCTGCCAACATCTCTGATTCTAGTGAGACGGTCGATGAAACTGATCAAAATTTTAATCTTAGGCCAGATGAGGAACCGAAACAAAAGGGTTCGATCGAGTATGCGCTAGTTCCTATACTCGTCGCGGGTATTGATTACACAAAATACAAACTCTTGTCACAGTATGAGCCAAAATTCAAGAATGATCCACGTCTTAATCAACAAACATAGCACAGTAGTTAGGCACTTTATTAACAATATTAAATTCTATTCTTTGGAATTTACATAATGGTACCTATTTTTAGAAGCCAGCTTGTCCAATTCAAAATTCCTTGACTCCTTGCAAGCCCGGTAGCCTCTCGCTATCTCTCTTCCACAAAGACTGGGGGAAATTTTCTACGACACCTTGCGAGCCCAAGAGTCTGGCTTGGCGGCCAGGCAATTGCAGTGCCAAAAGTCTCCAAGAATGTCGCCTGTGGGGGGAGGAGGCGGAGTGGGTGGCTAATGAGCCTGTGTCCAATCATAAAACTTCAGCATTCACCTGTGCGCTATTCATACACGTCAGGCTGTCATAGCAATGGTTTGTCTCGCTTGCCTTGCTTTTAACGGTTCTATAGAATTCGCCTGAATTTATTCAACCTTGACAATCAGTTCACCTCCGCTTGCTGTTCAACCTGCCAACACTGGCCACCCAGTAAAAGTGGTCCCGAGGCCTTCGAGGCTCGAAAAGCGATAAATCTTATTTTCACGAGGCTCGAGTTGAGTGATTTGAAGTTCCAGTCAGCTAGACTTTTGCTTAACCTTTGGCCCAATTTTAGGGGCCAACAACTGGGATGCTTTTGGAGCGTTAAATTTTTGAATTGACTTTCGTTCGCACTCTCAATCCCCTTTCACAATCAGGAAAGTTTAGAGACTTACGAAAGAGATGTGAGCGTTCAGCGATTGTTCGGTGCACTTGTGGTTTGTAGGTATTATGTAATCCAATTTAAATTGACTGTTTAGAGCAAGTTTCAACCAGCTAGCTATGATAAGATTGTTAATCTCAGGAATCTCTCGAGCGACATTTTGTCTTGCTCTCCTTGCGCTAGCTGTAACAGTGTCGAGTTCCGTTTCAAGCGGTTCAAAAGACAATGATTTGCGTCAACAAAGCCATAGCATGACAAGAAACGAAGATTACAAAGATCGCCAGGATTCGCTTCCGATCAAAAAGTTTGCTCAGGTTAAGAAGAGAATTCGAGACAACTACTCACCGTCTTATGAAATAATCGGATTCAGCTCGCCAGAAACGATTTCCTCCAAAATTCGTCAACTCACAAACAGCTCGATGGATAGCGATTTTAGTAAAAACTTACTCGATTTGAAGAAGGTTGTCAAGAGCAAGAGCAAGCAACTTGGAAGAACACTGCAAAGCAATTCTGAGCTAGAGAAAGGCAAAGCAAGCAAGGTCAATGGAACTTTGGAGGAGGATATAAATACTATAAATGTGTTGATAAGTATGCTCATGTTGGCCAACAAGAAGTTGATAGACCAGCGAAATAAGGTTGCAAAGAGGGTTGAACCGAGGATGCCTGGAGACCAAGAGCTCGGAACTATTGATAGTTTGGATATTACCAATGGAGGGCAGAGCAGTCTAAGGTCAACAGATGCTCCCGATAAACCGGATGTGCGCCAAACGAGAAAGCCTAAAGGAGAAAAGGATCGCAAGCGAGGCAAAACGAAACTCCTAGCAATTAACTCGACTGTGCTGCCCGATTATCCGCTGAAGTCCGATCAAAACCCGCCGCCGAGCTCCATGAAAAGATCTCGGGACGAGTTGGGCTCTCAGCAGAGCGCCACAGATCACATTATGGTGAGGCCGGGTTTTGATAGGACCGACGAATCTGAGGATAGGGAACCATATGAATCTGCCCCAGGTGAGACTATTAGAAAGAGACACGATATCGCCAGGGGACCCTTCCATCCCCAGCCAACTTCAGGCCTCTCACGAATGGGGCACCATGAGGAATTCTTGCTTAACCATAAGCCAACGAGGGCACACGATCTTCTCAATGTGAATCGCCATCACCAAAATCAAGCGCACTCCTTTATTCCACCGGAGAACATGTTTGTGACGTCGCCTCAGGTGGATAGAAACCCTCATCAAATTGACCATAGCGTCCAACAGCATCCAGTAGAGGCAGTGGACCAACCGTATCCAAGGCAGCCCCTAGCCGACATCGCCCTAACCAGAGACAACGAAATACTCACCCATAGGCTCTATCCAATGGTGCCGCCCTACAACGGTCTCAGCCTAAACTGGCCTCAAACGCCTCAGCAACAGCTGAGTCAGTACCCCTTCATGCAACGACTTGGAGAGACCGAGATGCGATTCAATCCGTTGAAGACGACAGCGCAGCCGTTGGAGTTTTTACCTGGGAACACGCAACGCCTGCCCGCTCCAATCAAAATCCAGGAAAACGAGATCAGCCACCAACCGAACATGAGTCCCATCGAGCAAGCGATAGAGATGGCGAAACGGCAGCAAAACGTCGAGTTAGCGCATGAGAAACGGCGCCAAGAGTACGAGATGGAGTTGCAAAAGCGCCAGGAGCAAATAAAGAAGCAGCATGAGGATAACCTGGAGAGGCAGAGGCTAGCACACGTTGCGGCTGCCGAGAAGGCGCAACAGAGCAAGAAAGAGCAAGAGGAGCCAAAGAATAGCGGCCAGCAGGTTGGAGGTGAACAGGAGAAGGGGGAGGCGCAATCAAATGGTGGCCAAGAGGAGAGCGATAATCCTGCCGGAAAGGAAGCAGATAATGGCACGATGAATGGGGATGGCGGAAGTGATGAACAGGAGGAGGAGCAGAAAGCGGAGGATCCTGAGATGAAAAATTTGCAAAATTTTGCAGGCGACACTGACTTTACCGATCTGTTTCCGCCCGGCATTTTGAGTGAGGCTGAAATCAAGGAGATGCGAAAGCAGCAGGAGGATCAGAGACAGCGTCAAGAGCAGGAAGAGTCGGATGAAAGCGCCAAGCAGCAGCCGGCGAATAGCAATGAGCAGGAGGAGAGCCGCTCTAACTCGGCCTCCGAACCGGAAACTATGGCGCAGACAGGTCCAATTAGTGGGGAAGCGAGCGGTGAAAGGCAGAGAGATGAACAGACAGAAAAAGGGACGGAAATTTACAGGAATGCATCTAGAAAGGTCCCGAATTTTAACCATCAATCGAGTGTCTTGTCAAACTCAGACGAACAAAGCGAGCGGAACGAAACTCAATCTAGATCTGGGGCCAAATTGCGTAGGTCCAGTCAAAGCCAATCGTCGCCTCTCCCCGTTGGACTCGCAAATGACAGCGACGGTTACCTGAGGACACTCGTTAGCTCGCTGGTTGCCAGCGAAAGCGAACAGCACCCTGACCAAAGTGGGCCTCTTGTTCGTGAGTCGCTGCCGGACGAATGATTGGAGGTTGGTGCCGCTGCTGGTCCAACAACAGGTGCGAGGACTCACGCCCGACTCGAGTTCCAAAACAGCGATCTAGTTGCATTGAGAGCCTCTCGACGGGCAAACTAAACATTGTGAGACAAGCAGAAAGGTGCGCTTGCAGACCCTTGAGGGCACATAAATGGAAAGAGGCTGGCGCCGAGTGTTTTTCGTAGAGAGTTTGTTCCTGACGTATTTACGGCTTGTTGAGCAACTCAATTAGTTTCGTAACTTCTTTTCGTGTACAAACATCATGGTTGCATCTATCCATTTGTCTTTTCTTGTCATGTCTTCGAGCTGCACTGCCGACGACGATATCTTGACAAATCGTAGCAAACGAGCGGTAGCCAACTGGAAGTGGCAGACCAACTAATCCCATGATAAGCGTCAGCCAGCGGCTGGTGGTCATGCGCGCGCCATCAAGACAGCTCCGGTATCTAGATCCCCCGATCAAGCCTCCGATCGTGTCTGAAATCTTGTTTGCCGTGATGCTAGCGAGCAGGTCCAACATGCTTATGTCTGTTGCTTGGTTGCCGTTTCTCGAGAACCAAGCTCAAGCTAGCAGAGTGTCCAATTTGAGCAACTTTGGTGCTTAAAGTTATCAGTTTGAACTGACGTATTGCAGTAAAATAGAATAACCGTAGATTCAACTGGACATGATTTAAAGGTGCTGAACTCTCATCTCTCCTCCGTCCGCTCCTCCCGCCTCCCCCTCACCGCCTGCCAGTTGGCGCAAGCCGAGATCTAGTGGGCAAGTCAAGCGCAACCCCTTGCATGGGACCAGAAATTCAGCTGAGCGACTTTGCGGGCGAGCATGGCCCCTACCAGCTGGCCCTCACCGTGTTCCTCTTCGTCAGGTACGTCTTCCTCGGACTGATGGCAAACAGTGGCCCGCTCATGACGCCCGATGTGACCTTCTATTGTTCACTGCCCATGGACGAGGTAGAGGCTTTGATGCCAAACATAACAATGCTCAACAAAACCGAACAAGACATTGAGATGCGAGAGGAGTTCAAGCGTATTTGTCAGCTTGATTTGCACCTCTATCAGCAAGCATACTTGAATTCAAGCGCCTCGTTGGGAGGCAAACTAAGCGGGAGGAAGTTCAATGCGACCAACAGAATTCGAGAGTGCACTGAGTTCACCTATGATATTGCGCCAGATCAGGGCAAGACGATGACTAGCGAGTTTGATTTGGTTTGCGAGCGCGATTGGTTGCGCTCGCTATTCCAGAGTCTCATCTCGGCTGCCATCGTTGTTGCGCACGTATTTTGGGGAACCTTTTCGGACAAATACGGCCGCTTGAGGGCGCAAAAGATTTGCTTGATTGTGTCGCTGATCTCAGGTAGCCTGTCCATTTTTGCCGCCGATTTTTGGACCTTTGTGCTAGCGAGAGCTCTGTGCTCGTTTGGGGACCTTGGTTTGGTTGTTTCGCTTACCACAACTGTGGTCGAGCTGGTGGGCAATCAGTACCGGGGAATGTCGGTCGCAATTGTCAACTTCGGTTATGCCCTCGGAGTCACCATGCTGCCATACATTGTGGCCTACTTTGAGGATTTTAGATACGTCATCAGCTTTACAGTTTTCTGCCATCTAGTTACAATGCCCTTCATCTTTACAACCAACGAATCAGTGCGCTGGCTGCTGACCAACAGGAAGTTCAACTCAGCCAAGAGGGAGCTCAAAAGAATCGCACGCTGGAACAGAAGCTCAATCCTAAATCGTGTATTTGTATCACAAACATTAGCCAAAAAGCTCCCAAGTGAGAGCGGAGCTGGAATCTCATTCAGTGAAGAGTTTGATTTAATTTTCAACAAATTTGTCGACCAAATCGAAACTCGAAACCTTTGCGACCCCTTGGGGCCGAGCAACCCGATTGACTCAGTAACCCCGACCGAAACTTCAATCGATCACACTGCAATCCGGGAGGCGGATGAGTCTGGACCCTTAGATGAGAACAAGCCGTGGGTCGGGCACGAGCGCTCGGCTAGCGCCTGTCAACTCGCCAGCAAGCTTGCAGCTCGTCTTGAAATGGGAGACCCAACGGAAACGAGAGCGCCCATGTTCGAGGCAAAGGTTTGGCCACCTCAGGCCAAGCGATCAGGCAGTTGCAGTCAGCTGGACAACTCGGTTGAGCCCAAGACGAGCTCGTTGCCGACCGGCGACAAGTATCGGACGCTTCCATTGATTTCGTTGCCAATGGAAGACTCGCAACAAGTCAGGATGGTGAGTGGATTCGAACCGAGAGATGCGCTCGTTAGAGGGCCGGCGCAGCAGCCGGACTGCATCAACCTGGTTACGAGCCAGCTCAGTTTTGTGGGCCGCGTCAGCAGATTGTTCGGCGATAAGCAGCTGATGATTGCTGTATTTACAATTGTTTGGACGACTTTCAACTCAGAGCTCCAATATACCTCATACATCATAATCAACTTGGAAGTGGGCGAGGACGTCTACCTGAACTACATCCTGGGCGGTTGCATGGAGGCTCTAGCCGCAATCACGGCCAGTCTGCTGCTTTCCTACGCGCCTAGGCGCCACTCTCTCATCACTTTCTGGCTGCTCATCTCGCTCTCGTGCTTTGGGCTCTCAGTCGCCCACATCGACTCCACTTGGGCGGTCTGGTTGCTTGCGTTAGCCAAATTTTCACAATCATGCTTGAGCTCAATAGCAAGCGTTGCAGCCTACGAGAGCTTTCCAACATTTCTCAGACAATCGGGCTCTGGGCTTGTGTTCACCCTCGGCATGTTAGGTTCAGTGTTTGCGCCCTTGATATTTGCCGAGTTTGACGACCACGCCGGCATGGACAGGGTTCTAATGACCTTTTCAATCTCCTCACTCATTGCAGCCATTTTGATCTTCTTGTTCCTGAAGGAGACGAGAAACTGCGAGCTCCAGTGAACTGAGAGGCTCAGTTTGGGAAATTTCAACCTGCCTTCGATGCCCTCCCGATTAGATGTAGAAACGTTTGTAATAAAGTGTTACTCATGAAACGACCCTAGTATCACCTCTCCTGTTCGGCTGGATGTCCGTTTTGGAAAGCTTGCCACTACGCAGTCTTAATCCCAGCTTACAGCTAAAGTGATCAATGACATCAGCCTGCCTGAGCGACTCTCCAAGGACATTTTGAAATAGACCGTTGGACGAGATAATACAAAGTCGGATGAGGTAGCGTACAATGGGCGCGCAACGAGTTGCAAGCTGAATGAAAATGCAAAACTCAATTGGCTTTGCGAGCCAACTTTCCTTTTTGTCGATCTTCAAGCCGACACTTTGGTTGTTTAATGTGTCGCCCAGTAATAGCCGAGTTTCCTGTTAAGGAATCGTAGCAATAGATCCCAACTAAAGCGATCCGTCAGCTAATCGATGAGTTAGCAAATAAGCCAACTGCTGCTGGTATCAGGACTTGCGATCACTATGCCGCCGTATAGCTGAAGCTCATCAACACGACCAAGTCGCCGAGAGCTCGCTGTCAACCAGTCATTAGCCTTCATCATTGGCGCCGGCGTCGCGAAACAACTCGCCCCCAGAGAAAGGACGCATATTGACGCGATCACACTTCTCCACACTCTTAGCTCGAGCTTGAGATCCGAGTGAGCCTCTATCGCAAGTTTAATGGCTTCAAGTGAGTGCCGAAGGAAACGCACGTAGAGATTGCATGCAGGGCAGTCATGCAGTATGAAGATTTTAGAAGATGGTTGTGAAAATGGAAGTGAAATTATCCGGCCGCTCGGCAGCCAATGAAACTAAAAACGCTCCAAAAACAATGATCGACTCGCTAGGCTCGGAACTCGCGGCAGTAACAAAATGCCCCACAATAACAGACATAATCGGCCAATATGGGTTCTATCAGCTCTCCTTGACCCTGTTTGCCTTTATCCGTTATGTTTGCGTCGCAATGATGACCAACACGGGACCCCTGATTGCGCCCTCGATAGACTATTCGTGTCAAGTGCCGACTTCAATCGCCGGCTTGGTTCTTAATCCCCAAAATTCAACATTAGACAGACTAGTGAGAGGCAAATGTGAGATCATGCTCATCAATGGGAGTTCGTACGAGTGCTCGAGCTGGAGTTATAACACAAGTCTCAGCGGCATTACCCTAACTGACTCCTTCGACCTGGTATGTGGTCGCGATTGGCTCAGGTCTGCATTCCAAAGCATTGTCTCTGTTGGTGTCGTTGTCGCGTCAGTAGTTTGGGGCTCCATTTCTGACAGATACGGACGTTCAACAGCCATGCGAGCGTCCTTTGTATGCTCCCTGGTCGCGGGTAGTCTTTCCTACTCCACGACCTCTTATGCAGTTTTTGCAGCCTCAAGATCGCTATGCTCGTTCGCTGACTTGGGTCTTGTCGTTTCCACTACAACAATAATCGTTGAGTCGTTGGGTAGCAAGTACAGGGGTGCTGTCTGTATTATTGTGTACACAGGATGGGCCTTTGGAGTCATGATAATGCCTTGGCTCACTGAAATTTTCAAGGATTACCGACAATTGATGCTATTCACAGTTGCGGCTCACCTATTCACTCTTCCCTGGCTGCTCACTATAAGAGAATCGGCTAGATGGTTGTTGGTGAACGAAAAAATCGACGAGGCTGGAGAGGAGCTGAGAAGAATCAACAAGTGGAATTGCAAGAGCGACAAAATATCGACTGAAATTGCCGAGTCCCGTTTCAAACAACTCAAGACCAAGTACGAGAAAGTTGCAGAAAAGAAGAGGATCGCGAGAGAGGAAGAGGGTGGCAGCTGTTATGGAGTTGGTCAATTGTTCAAGTCGAGGGAGCTAATTGTGACAACAGCAACTCTGATCTGGACAACGTTCACCTGCGAACTACTGTACATGCTTTTCATTATGATTAATTCGGATATAGGCGAGAGTGTCAAGTTAAACTACGCGATCGGAGGTGCAATGGAGACGCTGGCCACAATAATAAGTATCGTCATGATCTCGAGAATGACTAGAAAATTCTCGCTAGTTTTAACATTGATCTCAATATCGACCCTCTGCTTTCTACTCGCAATCACCCATGAGATGCCATCAATCTCTGTCTGGATATTAAATCTGAGCAAATTGTCCATATCAACACTCTCCTCGTTGGTTTATGTTGTGACAACTGAGATATTTCCGACGAACCTGCGCCAAACTGGTTTTGGACTGTCGGGGACAATCGGCAGTCTCGGAGCCGTAGTGGCTCCATTTGTTCGGAAAGAGTTGGTGGATCTTATCGGTATGACAAGGGTTATGCTCATGCTAGTCGCATTGACTTTAACTGCAGCTATTTGTATACCCTTCTACCTGCGAGAAACAAAGGGACTGGAGCTAACTGACGATGTTGATGAATTGGAATTGAACAACCTTAGACCTGAATTCACTAAGTCGGCAGTACAGAGCGACAACTTAGTATGAGTACAAACTATTGGTAATATAATAATAGTTCTTGAATGTGTCCAAACTTATCAATAAATCCTTCGAACGATGGGCCCGATCTCAGTGTTACTTCTGAGGATCAAATTGATCACCGGAAACATTTATTGGCAGTCCTAGGGGCCTAGCGTGATTCATTTCCACCCGAGTGTCTGCTCGCTAACAAGATGAATTGAATTGGCTTCGATACCTTAGATTTTGATCTTTCTCAACTCATTTATAACGGGATCGAAGTCCGTTCCAAGCGACAGTAGCATTCCTGTATTGGCACTTGAATCAGCGATTAGGGTAACAACTAATGACGATGGTAATTTGTTAAAGGTAACAACTTGATAATTCTCATATGTGCAACAAATAGTATTACACTTCCCGAAACCTAACTTGGTGACTTGATCGGCTGCCAGAACTGTCATCGAGAGTCCAGAAGCTTGAAGAGCAAGTTCTGGAACGAGGTCTCTGTGAACTTCAATGAGTGGGACTCCATCGCGATCTATGATTAGGACTGCCAACAAGCCGGGGATTGACCTTATCAAGTGATTGATGTCTTTCTTGAGCAGATCTACCGCCATGTCATCGTTGGGGTCCCTCAGCTCAATTCTGAGACATAATGTTAAAATTATATTGGTGAGAGGGCTAGTACATTTCGCTGCGAGGACGATAAATAACACCAACACACCATGCCGCCACATTTGCGCGCAACCGTTCAGCAAAACGTGTCTACGCCACATTGGACCTCCGTCGATATTATCGGACATTCATACCTTAAAGGCCCTGGCTTAACGAAACGATTATAAATTTTCTTATATCACAAGATGCCTAGCAATCATAGTTTGAACGTGGAGCGTCCCCGCAAGAAGGGGGATACTCAAATGCGTGATAAGTCGACCATAAGGCGGCTTATGATGTACAAGGGTGGAAAAGCCGTCAGAGATCGTCAAGGTAAGATTGTCAAGCCAGCCGTCCATCAATCCTGGAATTCGAGTGGAACAAGAGCAAGAGTGGCACCAAATCAAAAGTGGTTTGGTAACACAAGAACGGTGACCCAAAATAACTTGCAAAAGTTCCAGGAAGAATTGAAAAAGGTTGTCAGCGATCCATCTCAGGTTATTTTGAAACCATCAAAGCTACCAGTGACCCTCTTGAGCGATAGATCTAAACAACCCAGAGCACCTGTCTTGAATATTCAGCCCTTCGTTGAGACTTTCGGTAAGAACGCTAAAAGGAAGAGGCCGAATATACAAATGACCGACTACGAAAGTTTGGTCGATTCAGCTTCGAAAAAGCAAGAGAGTTATAATGAAGATGGCGATGAAAAACTTGAGTCTCATATTGAGAAGAAATTAATGGAATTCAAAGACGAGAGAAGAGATCCCTTGCTCAGGGCTGGTCAATCTAAACGAATTTATAATGAACTATTCAAAGTAATCGACTCCTCAGACATACTCCTACAAGTTGTTGATGTGCGCGATCCCATGGGCACAAGATCTCCGTATTTGGAAAATTACCTTAAAAAAGAGAAGCCTTTCAAACACTTGGTTATAATCCTCAATAAATGTGACCTTGTTCCAGTCCATGTAACCAAGGCTTGGATCAAGATATTATCGCAGGAATACCCCACCCTCTCGTTCAGAGCCTCGACTGATCATCCCTTCGGAAAAGCGGATTTGATTGGTCTGTTCAGGCAATTTGTTAGCCTGCACAAGGACAAGAAACAAATTAGCATAGGTATAGTTGGATATCCGAATGTAGGGAAGAGTTCCCTAATCAATGCGCTGAAAGCAAAAAAGGTCTGTGATGTGGCACCTATCGCGGGTGAAACTAAGGTTTGGCAATATATTTCACTCATGAAAGGCCTTTATCTTATCGATTGTCCTGGTGTCGTCCATCCACAAAACGAGACCGACACGGACATTGTTCTAAAAAATGTCGTGAGAATAGAGAATATCCAGGAGCCAGAATCTCACATCGAGGAGGTTCTGAAACGAGTCGACGAAGCTTTTATCAAAAAGCATTACAAGGTCACAAGTTGGGAGGATTCAGTCGATTTTCTCGAGCAACTCGCTAAACGTATGGGCAAATTGACAAAAGGGGGGCACGCCGATATCAACACGACCGCTAGGATGGTTTTAAACGATTGGCAACGCGGACGACTGCCTTACTTTGTGAAGCCTCCGGAGTTGCAGCAAGAAAAGGTGAAATCAACAAACTAAAAAGTCTGATTGAATCGGAATGAACGTTCGTTCGTAACGTCACTTATCAGAGCATTCCATTAGTTTTCGATTACGACCTCATTTCACCATCACACCCGAGGTATCTAACCTTCAGCAGCTCCTTAAGTTGCAAGATTGATCCATTGTCTTCTGGCATTGACACGGCTTTAACAAGACCACTCCCTTGTCCAAACAATGATGTTAAGGACGAGCACCGGGCAGTCGAGATAATTAATTAGTTCCAGCCGAGTTCCATTTGAGCAGGTAAGAACAACCGGTGACCACTCACACATCATGGGCAGTCTCGTTGCGCATAGTGATTTGTCGCTTTCATGGTTGCTCCATTGAATGCTGAGAAATCCGAAGGATCTCTCTCAGCCATCCATCAAGGTTCGAACGTTTCGCTGGCTCTACAGGCGTGTCTGTCGTGCGATGAGCTTTCTTCCAAATGAGTCTCGGCTGATCCACACAAGCTGACCAATCTTGGGTAATCAACTAAGAGAATTGAAGCCATATTTGAATCCAGTGAGAGATTCAGTCTGAGATGAGCGACCGGATGCTACATCCTCTGATTGTTGTCATTTTCGGGCCAAGCAAAGCGTGCCACGATGGGCAGACTTGCGGATGATTAAATTTTAGAACAATGTGGATAATCTGTGCACCTAGCCAAAGTTCCCCCACCAGACGACCACTTTGCTCTAGCTAACCATTGTTGTTCCTTTACCTATCATCACACAAAGGAGATTAAAACTAGACTTTCTCCCTTGCGAGCGCAAACTCTCAGATTGCGGGTAAACTTAATGAAAGTTTAAGGCGGAAAAGGATGATCAGTTATTGTTGTCGTTGTTTTGAACTAAAGCACGTTTATTATGCAAGCCTCTCTCGTCGGGGAGGCGATCCTCGCTGAAGACTATCTGTCTTCTCGACTTGAGACTCCAAAATCATCACCACCTCTGGTTGCGTAAGCATTTAAATGGGTGGCCGTCGAAGGCAAATGGCAAGTTGTTTTGGTCGCAGTGGCCAACTTAGGATTGAGTTGGGCGTCGAAGTCTACCTTGTGTCGAAAATGAAAGAGTGCTTTTCATGAATCGGATTGCTCGCAGCGGGTTGGCGATTTCCGGTTGACAAGCAATTGAGCTGTCAGTGTGTTAACTTGTGCAATTTACGAGCTCGGCTTTGCAATCTTTGCATCCGCTTAAATACGACAATAAACTTACATTAACAACAACAACAACAACCATCGACTGGTCAAGAGGTGGCTTTACGGGAAGAGGCATAAACAGGGTGGCAGTTGCACGTCAGCTTGAAAACTTTCATTGAATTATTATAAGCAAGAAAAAGTCCACTTGAGATTGTAAATCATCATCAAGTTGAATCCGAGATCCCATCAACATTAGAAAGGCTGCAATGTGAACAATCAAAGTTTAGGTAAAGTGTCAAGAGTTTGTTTCAGCAGCCACAAGATGCTTCATCGTTTGTATTGCCCGTCAAAGAGAACAACAGCGCCAAAATCCTGCCCGACACCGAGTAAATAAGAACAAAACATTTGTTTTCAAGTTGTTGCCGTTGCTTTCTAGCTCGTTTTGCTCAACAGTCCAGGCGGCCAATCTGAGGGGGCTCAGCGTTTCCTCTGCCGCAACTGAACAGACAGATTCAAGAGTGGAGCCTTCAAGGAGTGGATTTCTAGCGCTCGGCCAGCCCACTGGCCGGCGCCGCTTACCCTCCAACTTGGCCAGTCCTGTTCACACTTGCTCATGATTGATTTTCACGCATTCAATTAATTGAATCTTGAACGGAGTTGGAGTCCTCATTGTTTTCCTCCATCCAAGTTCCTCTGTCGCCAGCAGCATCCTCTCGTCGGCTGCACCAAATGCCGGCCGCAGCAATCGATAATCCGGCAGCAAGCAACGAACAGTCCGATTGGAAGAAGAGATTCTGTTTGCCTCCGGTTGTTTTGTTGATGGAGGAGGAATCAAACATGGATGCAAGTAGAGCAAACTTGAACGCAAGCAACTGAGTTGAGCGGCAGGAAGAGTTTTGTCTCGCAAAATTTAAGCAAACTCTAACGCGTTATGAAGAAACAATGCAAATTATTTATGTCAAGTTTGAGCTTGAGTGAAAAGCGAACAAGTGATACAGGTGAGGTGCAACTTTCAGCTGAAACCCAAATGTCCATCGCAAGACTGATGGCAAGCAAGCTGCCTCTGTGCGAGCCTAGAATCTACAAGCTATGGAGGCTGCTTGCGCTAAAAGTGGCCATACTTCTGAGCCTGCTAGTGGTTGGCGCTCGAGCTCGGATTGCAAGCCTGGAGCAGGGCCAGCCTATGGCCCTCTCGTTGCGCCACGTCCTGGTTCCCATGTTTGGTGGCATATCTACACTTGAGCGGCCGCACTTTGTGCCCGCAGAAGAGGCCGGCTACTCGCCCAACAATCGAGGCTTCGTGCCCAAATCTGGTCTTAGGTTTGGCGACAGGAGGCGCGCAATCGACATGTTTGGAGAGAAGCGAAGCGAAACGAAGCGCGCAGATAGCCTCGCTTGGTCGCAGCCAGATCCGCGAAAAACCTACTCGCTTCCGAGCAGTTTAGCTGAGAGAGTGCTGAGGGGCGCAAGTGGTGTCAAAAAATTGGATTCTCCCTCGAAGATGGGCGAGCCAGCGACGCGACGAATCTCGAGCTGGCGACAGTCGGATCGCCTTGATGGCGCAAACCAAACTATTCCGGCCGACGAGGAGATGCTGCAGGCGACTTGGAGGGCCGAGCAGCAGCTCGTTCTCGAGAGCGACCCCTCAGCTAGACGGAGGTCACCTTCGCCTAGCCTCGCCGTTCAACCAAACATGATCACTCTGGTGCGTTACATGCCAGTAATCATGAGCCTGCCCGCCGAGCAGCTCGTGCTGCCGCTCCAAACCAGCAAGTCGGCGCAAAGTGCCAAGCGAGTTCCAGTGTCGAGCAAACTGGTTGAAGCCGAGCCAGCTAGCACGGCGGCTCCAGCTCAGGCTGCTGCCTACTACAGTCTCTACCGGCCGCCGACTCTCGACCCTGGCCAGCTTGCCAAATACCAGCTCGGCCCCCAAGAGGAGGGTCAAGTGCAGAAGTCTCACGCTGAACCCTCGGCAGCAAATCTGAATTGGCTCTCCCTGAACAAGACGCCCAATGGAGGATTTGTGGTGGCCGATATAGACACTGATTATTCGAGCATGCAGCAGGGAATTTTGCTCCAAGCGGCGGGCCAGGAACTCGGCCAAAGCCTGTCGCTCGGCCTACAGCCGGCCGCAAAGCTTGCATACTTGCCCGCCCAGCCGGTGGCCCTCGGCGGCCAAGGCTCCTCCTCGGCCACAAGCAAGGCCCTATCAGCTTACGCCTCCAAGTTGATCTCAATGTTGCGCCCATCGGCGCTCCTCTCCTCAATGGGCGGCGGACCCCAATCGCAGCTGCTAGCGCCCAACCAAGCGGCGGTTTACCCGCTGGCTGGCCAACCCCAGATAATCCTGCTGGCGCCCGCCGACAGGCTGGTCAGTGCCACTCAAGCTCGGCTTGCACAACCCTCGCTGCGTCCAAGCTCCAGCTCGTCGCATAAACCAGACGAGCTGCTCATCCACCAAGCCAGCAAGTTGCATTCGACTGCCTCTGGCGCAAAGCTGCAGCAGCAGCAAGGGGAGGTGAACCCGCTGTTGGGCCAGCAACAGAGCGGTCTCATTTGCGTCCACGGACTCGTGCAGGGAGCCGGCAAGCTGGCCGCACACTCGGGCGCCAAGCTCGGCGAGGCCAACTCCTGGATGGGCCACTCCTTGTTGCGGACCCTCTCCACTCTGCCGCCGCCGCCGCCGCCACCGCCGTTCCTGTCGCAGCAGCTACTCACAACCAGCTCGCCTCAGAGTCTCGGCGACATTGAGGTCAACCCCTTCGATTATGGCCCCTCAGCGGCCGGCGCGGCCACAACTCCAGCGCCAACCAAAATTGGCCTCGTGGACACAAAGTCGTCCAGCTACACTCAGCACCAATACCAGACGTCGGCGGGCAGAGAGTCGCCCGCCAAGGTTGCGCTCAAGTTGAGTAGGAAACTCAAGCATCCGAACCCAGTTGGCCACACAAGCAGCTACTCAATTTCAGAGACACAGCAGCAACAAGCCGAGGGCTTCGATGAGCCGCAACCGGCTGCGCCCCAAATAGAGAGCCAAAACAACCAGCAGCAACTCAGGCTTCTTGGCTCGGCATCGGAGAATCGATCGAGCGTTGAGGGCGGCAAGTTTGTGAGCAGCGCAAACCAGAACGGAACTCGCGCCAATGGAACAAAGCCGGCCACAGAGGAGCTGGCGAGCGATGGAGGAGTTGCTCGGCTGCCAGCAAACGGCTCGCACTCGATCATTCCGTTCACAATCAGGGACAAGATTGACCTGCCCAGGAAGCGGCCGCATCCACGAGAGCCGGCGTCTCCGGGCGCCGGCGGCAATCCGGTTGAGTACGACGAGCCGGCCGAGGGCGAGATTGAGTTGCAGGCGTTGCAGGATAGAAAGTACGGCTGGCCGCCTCGTTGGAGCGACGCGCGGCGCGCAAAGACTAGCTTTGTGTCGAAAACCTCAAGGGGCGCGAACGCTCGAAGGCCAACAAAGTACAACTCTGACATTGACTACCGTAAAGAGCAGGCGAACAGTCAAGCGGACGGAGGCTACACCTTGCCCCTGCTTCTGGCCTCCTCTTCGAGCTCGCGGGATCGAAGCTCGAGGGTTGGGGGCGGGCCGAGCGGGGAGGAGAAGCCTCTGCCGTCGTTCATGCGTCCCTCGGTTGTATTCAATGGGCCCTCAGGCCAAGAGTTGGGCGCGAGCGCCAGCACCGAGTTGGCCGGCGCAGCGAGCAACTCAGTGACCACTAGCAGCACGTTGGACGGCCTTCCGGTGACTCTAGCCAGCGGAATGGTGGCCGCCTCGGGTGGCCGACAACAGGCTGGCGGCTCGAGCTCGAGCTCGAGCGAGCCGCGACTCACGCTGATCAGCTCGGTGTCGCTGGACGGGCCGGTGGCTGGAAGTGGCAGCGGCGGCACCACCCTCGAGCCAGAGCCGGCGAGACAGCGGACGAGCGCGGCCACAGTGGAGCTGGTTGTGAACTCGACGCCCGAAGTGGCTGCCACGAGCACGGCGGCGAGCGCAAGCCAGACTCAGGCCAACCGGAACAAGGCTGAAGCTGACAACCATGCTCAGGTTGAGAGCGGCAACAGCGCCTTCAGCGACGACACCCTCGGCTCTGCGCACAATTCGCTCGGAGAGTTTGCAAAAATTTCCGAATCCCTGCAAACAAATCCGCTCGATCTAATTGATTTGCAAAACTCGCGCTCCAGTTTCGAGTTGCCGGCGCAACTGGAGTCGCTGTCGATGTTGTTTCCGGCTAGCAAGCGGCACGAGGAGGAATTTGGCGAGCCGGCGGCGTCACAGTCGCGGCCGCCCCCGCCGAGCTGGCAAATGAGGGCGGCCAGCAGAGGCGAGCAAAACCCGCAAAGCTGGAGCCGAATCTCAAACATCAAGAGTCACAACAATCACTCACTCCAGTCAGTCCGCTCGAGTTAGTGCGCGTTTCGGGCGCTGAAGGTTGAGATTGTTATCGCGGGCGCATGGATGGCCGGCCGACAGGTTGACAGCTCATTGGGGCCGGCGAGCTTGTGCCTCGGTGATGATGATGTTGTTGTCGTTGTTGTTGTTGTTGTTGGCGCTGTTGTAATAAAGTAACCAGGGAGGCCACCTGTCCATCCGCCCGCCCGCTCGGTGCATCAACAGACTCGCGCTTTTCTGCCAAGCTTAGCCGCCGACAGTTCCGGCTTGCGCGGCCCCTGCGCAAGCCGATTGGGCCGTCCGCTCGTGTTGCCCTCATGTTTATCTAGGCGCAATTAATGTCAGTTAGCTGGAGCGAGCAGGCCGACGAGACTCCTCCAGCTGCAAAAACAAGAGCTCGTCGCGCTCTTCACGCAGGAACAAGCAACAAAGCGCGGCCTATATGAGGGCGCCGGAAGTGATCCATCTAGTCCGAGCTGGGCGCGTTTTGTCGTCCCCACTCGACAATGGGGGATGCTCGAGCGGATCGAGCGGGCGGGCGGGCGAGGACGGGTGGAACTTATACAAATAGGCTCGCTCCTGAGCTCGCTTGCTTGTCTGGCTTCGCCTCTAAGGTGGCTCGCGAGAGGCCAGGTCAGTTTGTTAGCCAAAGCGTAAACAAGTCCCAACCAGCGAGCAAAGCGAGACTCGATCTTGTGGGCGCGCCAAGGGGGGGGGCCTCTCACTCAAAGCCCGCCACCAAACTCCATCTCGTCTCCTGAAACGCGTTAGCTGAAATTACTCCGCCTCTCGCTGCTCGGCCCCAAATTCAGCCCCTCAATTCCATTTCCATCCCCCCCCCCAACTGGCAACCCTAACCAAGCAACCGGCCCTGGCTAATTCAATAAAGGAAAGGCCCGCAGTCGTGGCCCATGACAGCTCGCCAGCCTGGCCCTTGGTCAATGAAAAATTTGCTCGCGTTAGCTCACCTTCCATAATTAATGTGGCCGCTTTCAGTTCATTAGGTGAGCGCGCAAGCTGATACATTAGCGACTCTTGGCGCCTGAAGCTGTGTTTCCGGCCAGCTGGAGCCCCAATGCGCATGTTTGTCTAATGTGCAACGCGTTTCCACCAACAATCAGTGCATTATTCAGATGACTATACCAGAGTTGGCCGCCAGGTATCACGCAAACAACTGTCGCGCTCGGACTCATTCAACTCCTCCACTCGCTCACAGCTGAGCCGCTCATCCCATTGCGCCGGCCAATTCAAACACGACGATCGAGCTGGACGTTCACCTAGAAGGAGGATGATAAACGTCCGCAATCCGCAAGACTACAACTCAACAGCAAGTAGCCTTCACCTGGTCAAGATTGTTACTCGAGTTCAAGGAGTTACCAGACTATGATGGCCCAATCTTGCAACAGCCACTCACCGATAAGGCTGTGCAAGTTGCTAGCCATTGTGGCCGTTCTGTCCCAATTGACCACAAACGAAGCTTTCTGCGCGCCCACAGCCAACCGGGAGGCGCAAAGTTGGAGCGGAAACGAGCCACCGATCCTCCGAGTTGGCCAGAGTCAAGCCCCAAGAGAGGTGCAGCAGGGCCAACGAGAGGCATTCAGCTCCACATCAACCGGCCTGGGCGATCTGGAGGCATTCGACAGCCTTGAAAAGGCGAAGAAAAGTGTCGCGCCCGTAGGAAGCAGCCGCCATACTGGAGATGAATCGACAATCTCGCGGCCAAAGAGGAGAGCTCTCACTGCTATTTTTGGCAACCAGAAATATGGGACTGGCGTTAAGCGTGGGCCGCGGCTTGTTAAGAGAAGGGGGCAGCTCTATGCCTTGCAGAGTGTGGATGCAGAAAACGGGCTCCTTCCAATACTCGTGGCGCGTCGCACTGGGGAGCCATTTGAGCCGCTGGGTTACATTGATCGCCGCAGCCAGCCTGAGGCCGAGGATCAACTTGGGGCCAACTTTGGTTCACGAGTGAGCCTGTTGACAACGCGAAAGATGCAACCGGACTCGCTGGCAAGCTATGCCGGTCAGATGGACGAGTGGGAGGGCGACCAAATGGAGGAGCTGGAGCCGGTGTCGTCGCGAGCACTCATTGAGGCCCATCCCTCGACTGGCGGCGGGCGCTTGGCTAAGAGTGGCGAGAGGGAGCCAGACGGGTCGCTTGCCTTGGGCCGCTCAGACCAGCTTCCGAGGATAGCGCGCGCAAACAGCTGAGGAGGCGGCGCTCGTGGTGGGTCTGACCAGCGGACAGGTAGATAGATAGATAGAGAGAGAGAGAGAGAGAGAGAGAGAGAGAGAGGGTCTGTTTGTTTGCAAGATGATGTAAGAGGAGATGCAACGGGCGCACCTGTTGCCGCGTTGCAAATTCGGGCGAGCAAAGAGAGAGAGGCTTGCGCGACGGGGGGGGGGGAGCTTGTTGCGGTAAAACGACCTACTAAATATCTCTTATTAAACAACAATCATGTAATTCAACATTGCAATCCACATCATAGAGCCTCGCTGCCTCTACCTCTCAAAAGTGCGTCTATTCCTCTCTGGCCGCTCGCTTCTGCTAGAAGTGAATCCTACTGCGATTGGTGGAATGCTGGTGGCTAGTTGAACTTGTCTCTCCTAACTCCTATCCGAGAATAACTCGTCGATCGATAATACTTAAAGCTGCTCGCCTCCTCTCGAGCGAGTTTTGGTCTTGCAGCTACAAGCAGAGTTTTGCTACCGAGTTCGAGTACAGTTGTGTCGTATGGAATATTATTATCGCGAGTGTGAAACTACTTGGTTGAGATTCGGGAATTGGCTATCAAAATACAAGTTTAGGGGCATCAGTGAAATGCAAAGGCGGAATTTTGAAGTTGATCTCTATCCTAAATTGGCATTGTGTTGATGAGAAAGTCTGCGTCTGGCACTAAACTCCGGCGCCGACTTTTGTAGGCAAGCCGCTGGCGGATGTATCTCATCTTGTGGCCAACAATCATGATCAGCATTCCGGTGGCGGCCAAACCGAACATGGTGGCAATGATTGCGCCCGTCAAGCCTCCAGAGCGGCGCTCATCAGGTAGCTGGGGGGTTGGTTTTGGTTGGTTAGTGATTCAAGGGGGGGGGCAGTTGGGATGGAAGGTGAAGCTTAGAAGGACTAACACTAACCTCTTGGCCTATTCGAATGCTCGCCAGGCGAGTGTCTCGCCAGCGTCCGTTTTCGTGAAACAAGTGCTGGATTGAGTTGCCAGCCACAATTCGCGAGTATTGAGGCCGCTCGATGGCGTTCGACTGCACAAGCAGTCGGTCGGCTTGCTCGAGCCGGCTCGAATCGAGCGGCTCCAGCTGGAACTGCGCGCCATCCTGGGCATCCTTGAGCCTTTCGGGTTGAGTTTCGGCATCTAATTCTGCTGCCGTTCTTACAAATAGCGAGTCCAGACTCGGCGACGGCGGCGTGAAGGCTCCATCATCGCCCATCACTATACTATAACCATCTAGTGTTCTGAAACTATCATTAGCTTGATCGGCCGAGCTGGCCCAGGGCTGGCGGGCGTCGGGGCTCTCCTTGCGCTTCTGGCCGCTCGGTCGGAGGCGATGCAGGACAGAGTTCGAGGCAAAACTCTCCTCGCCGCTCCTCTGCCGATGGTGGCCATGAAAACTGGTGCGATGATGCCCATTGCGGAGAATGGCGTTTGTTTGTGTGCGAGTTGTTTGTTCAATTGGACTAGCTGAGACGTAACTATTATCACTTGAGCTCACTACTACAGACATTTGCTGCTCAGGCACTTGCAGGCTTTGCTCTTCGACTTGGTTGTTGTTGTTGTTGCTAAGTTGGGGATGGCGGCGGTGGTGGCGGCGGCGGCGGCGCTGGTTGCGAGAGTGGCTCCTCAGGCGGCTTCGGTGCCGGTTTCGGTGGCGGTGGCGGTGGAACAGGTGCGACATTGACTCGGCCTCCAGCTCGAGCCTCTCGTTGTCGTCATGCTCGGCGGCGGCGGCGGCGTCGCCCGCAACACTATGGCCGCGAAATCCCTCGCGCGCCACCTCCTGCTCGGCCGAGCGCCAGCTGGCCAGCGCTCGCGATCCAACATCAAATCGGGTGTCGGCTTGCGTTGTTGTTGTTGTTGTTGTTGCTGCTGCTGCTGTTGCTGTTTCTTCCTCCTGCCTCTGCAGGCTGAGAGCCCTGCCCAAGGCGAACAATGTTAATAAAAGGACGATGTAAAGCTGAGCCATCATCGCGAATCCTTCGAGTCTTCGAGCGAGCGGATTCTCTCTCCTCCTTTCTAAACTGGCCTCCACTTACATCGGCGATGCTGGAAAAGCGCGCTTATTTTTGACATCAATAACGGGAAAGGGAACTCTCGATCCAGGCACAACAGGCGCCAGCAAAGAAGCCCGAGTGGTGGCATTCAGTTCAGGCGAAAGAAGCTCCATGGTTGGACTCGGCTGGCTCTCTCGCTAACTCTCTCCTTCTATCCACTTGTGCGGATTCGCGCTACTTTCCCATTGCATCACAGCGCGCGCTGTTCATTGGGAGGCATTTGTATGCTTTGTCCGCAGGCCTGTCCATTATGAGCGAGCGAGCGAGCGCGGCCGCAGTCGCAGCAGCAGTAGCAGCGGCGGCGGCGGCGGCGGCGGCGCTGCTGCTGCTGCTGCCTCCATTTGCGTGGACGTCGACGTTTTCAATCTTTAACTAGCTGGCGCGCACGCACTCGCAAACGGCGCTATGTGCGCGCGAGACGAAGCGCAGGCCAAATTCACTCGCGCTTGCGGGCAAGCGAGCGGCGCCGGCCGCGCTATCTGTTGGCCCGAGCCGCCAGCGGCCGCAGACTCTAGCGCCACCGCTGCGCTTCACCAAACGACGGCGGCGTGTCAGCTCTTTGGCGCCTGGGCGAGCGGCCGCGCGCGCTTCCTGCGCCGCCCGCTCGCAGAGCCCACCGAGCCGGCCCGCCGCCGGCCCAAGCAAACCAAGCCGAGCCGCTTGAGGGGCTCCCCCGCGCCGGCCGAGCGGGCCTCAAGCGGCGAGCGCGAAACTATGTGAATTGAATTAAACAAACAGCCCACAAAAGAATAACAATGCGCGCCTCCGAGGTGCCAGTGGCGCCAGCTCGCGTCCTTGCTCGCGGCCGCCCATCTTATCTGGCGCCCGCGCAAGCCGGCCCGGCCGCAAGTTCCGCTCGCGCTTGCTGGCGCGCCCACTCGAGTGGCGCCATGTCACAGCCGCTCTCAGGCTGCCAGCTGACTGGCCGGCGAGCGGCCTGTCCCAGCTGCCAAGACAATTCTCTTGAGCCTTGCCGCGCTTCCTGTTTTCTGGGCCCAACTCGAGGCTGGCGGGCGCAAGTCGGCGCGCAAAATATGTTTCAGATAAGGGAGCTCTCAGGGCGAGAGGAGCAGCCGGCGGCCTCCAACTCTGGCAGTGCGCGAGCGGGCGGGCAAGCAAGCAAGCGGCCAGCGAGCGCTATTAAGAGGCATTAAAACCTCTCGCTTCCTTGAGCAGCTGGAGTGGCGGCCGATATGCATGGATTGCGGGCGGCTTGCCAGCATTAGTGTCCACTGGCGCCAGAAACGCGCTCGAGGGCCCCTCGGCGCCACTTGCTCGCCTCCGAGCGCAAGCGGCGCGCGCGAGCTCCAGCGACGACGAGGCCAAGACGACCTTGAATCGGTGCCTCTCTATTCATAACCACGCTCGTCCCTCTGGGGCGCTCGCTCGGCGGGCTAGCGCTGCGGACGAGCCGGCCGAGGGCTCGTCCGCCCCCCTCCAGTCGGCTCCTCCCCTCCCGACCTGTGGACACATTCAAGCTGCGCGCGCTAATTGATTGGCCCCCTCTCGCTCCAACACACACACACAAGCCAGTTGGCCCCTCCGTCCGCTCGTTAGTCGCTTGCAATCATCAATTATTGCTCCCACTGTTCGCCCCAGCCAGCGGCGGGTCCATTGTTTTGGGCGCCCACTAATGGAGCTGGATATTGGGCCGGCCAGTTGGTGGCGGCCGCTTGGGACTCTCGGCGGGCTGATTAGAATCTGAGCGGCTTGCTCGAGCTGCCGGTTGCGCGCCTTTAAAACTCGGCGCCACAGTCTGGGCGGCCGGCGAGCTCGCCCCTCGGACAACAGATTGCGGCGCGCCGCTCCGAGCGGCCTGTTTGGTTTGCGCAGCCCGGCCGAGAGCAGAGCAGCGCAGCGAAGGCCATGGCAACGCATCAACCTCGGCACCTGCGCGCGCCGGCCTTGACCGTCCGAGCTGGTTTGCGTTTGTTTGACTGACTGGCTGGCTGGCTGGCTGGCTGGCTGGCCGGCTGGCCGGCTGCAAGCGAGCCCAGGGCGAACGATGCGTGTCGGCGCGAGTTTGAAGTTTTCGAGCTTAGTTTTGGAAATTGGGGTCCCGGAAGAGGGGGCGCCGCTTCCGGCCGCCGCCCATCGGCGCGCCCGGCAGTCAACTGCCGGCTGGCCCCTTGGCGATTTGGCGCCCCAACTTCCAATTATTCCCAACTGGCCGCTTGAGTTCAATGGAGTTCGGCTGGCAAATGGGGCGCAAATGGAAGTGCGGCCAAGGGTGCAGGTTGCTTGGCTGGCGGAATTCGTTTGCAAGCATCCGGTTGCGCGTGTTCGAGCGGTCGGCGGTCATTTGCAAGCGCGGCTTGTCCGCCAACTCGCTCGAGGCCTCCCCATGCAGATTGGTGCTGGTGGTGGGGGGAGGGGCGCTTTAAATTTTGCGAGCGCCTCCTCCGCCGGAAGCGAGCGCCAGCCAAGCGAGCGAGCCAAGGTCGCGCTGGCAAACCGGCGAGTCATGCACGAGCGCAGGAGGCGGCGGCGCCCGCGAGACTTGGCTGCATTCTAATGGCGCCTGTTTATCTTCGCCAGGCTCATGCAAAGCCGCGCCGCTGATTGGCCAGGGCGACGCTAATTTGGGCGCCCAGAGTGGAGCCTCCCCCTGCCCAGAATCGATGGCGACGAGCGCGCAGTCTCGGCCGGCCACGCAGAGGCGGAAGGAAGCCGCCGGCCGGAAGCGGCGAGTGCGCCCCGCTCGGCCGCCGCCTGATAAGCAGCGAGCGAGCGAGCGAGCGAGCTGGCTGGCTGGCTGGCAAGCCGGCACTCAAGTCCCAGGGCTGGCGAAGTGTTAGCCTGGTGGGCGGCCCGCCACTTGGGCCGCCGAGCCTGAGACGGCACAAAGACGGGGCCCGCAAGTCGGGCGAGGAGCGCGCTCGCCTGTGCTTGCCCCTGGAGGAGGGTGAGCCGAGTTTGGAGTGTTTGCAAGCGCGAGCATGTTTGTTGGCCGCCGGGATGGCTGGCCAGCAGATTTGCAAATCTCGTTCGCCAAGAATCAATGATTTGCGCACTCAGCGCCAAGTTGCTTTCGGCGAGTTGCGGCCAGAGGGGCTCTCCTATCGGCAAGCAGGCCGAGTCCGCTGGGAGCCAAACTTGGCCCGCTGGCTGCGAGCCGATTGATCATTTTGGGCCGAGCGCGGCCAACACGGAGGCCAGGGGACAGAGAGCGAGAGTGGCCGCCCAGTTGGATGGACTAAGCTGCTCCTTTCAGGTGCTCGGCTCGAGCTGGTCGCCCGAGGATCGATCGGCGGCTCGCCCTTGGCTGCCAACGATTGTTGGCCGGCCAACTATGCGAATTGCGCTCGCTCAATTGAGCACTCTCGTCGCTGGGGACGATCGTTGCCAGCTTGGGGCGCGTTTAGAAAACCATGAGCCAGCCGAGGGGCTCTCTGCCGCGCTCGTCCTTGGCGCCGGCCGCTCCCAGTGTTGTCGCCCGCCCGCCCGCCCGCCCGCCAGGCTCTTGGAGGCCGAGCGACAACTGGGGCCGAGAGTGGCGCCGCCAGAGCGAGCTGCAGGTTGATCGGCTCGGCCGGCCTAGCGGGCGCGGCTGCCGGCTGGGCGTGGCTCGGAGCCAACAAGCCAGCGGGCCAAACCTCAAGGGTTAGTTTTGGGCCAGTTGGGGCGCCTTTGAACGGCGGAAGTGGACCAATTATAAGGCGAGGCTCGAGCAGGGGCGCCGGCTGTTGGCGAGAGGCTTGCGGTTGACGAGCGAGCGGACGGACGGACGGGCGAGTGATTGATTCGTGGGCCTTCCAATGGACCAGGCGCAGTTTGGGCCCCCGAAAGGCGGCCGCAAATCCGCGAGCGCCCAGTTTGGCTTAGCTGAGGCTGCGGGAGGCGAGGGAAGCCCTATCTGTTGGGCCGCCCATTTGGTTTGGCGAGCGAGTCAATGATTTTGGCAAGGCAACGAGTAGTGCCGAGAACAATGGTATTGGTTTCTCGCTCCAACGAGCGCCGTTCAGCAAACTCAAAGGTAAACCCGGAGGAGCCAAACTTGGCCCCCAAACTGGAAGCCAACAAAATCGATAATTTCGCCGCTCACAATCCGAGAATCTAGCGCCAGATTTTATCTACACGCTTCAAGGACGCGACTCTCCTCCTTGTTAGCCCGAGAGCGTTCGCTTGGATATTTATTGTTGGCAAGCAAGGGCTGAGCGCCTTTTGTCTCGCGCGACAACTCCGAGCACAAAAGTTTGCTTGCGGAATAAATTGAATTCTATCCGCCACCAAGGTGCTCGTCGCAAGCCTAGGCCGCCCATCGAGCCTCTCGAACAGCTTGAGCCCAATTGGATGGGCAAACATTGGACATTCTGGGGAGAGAGTTGGGTAAGTTTAAACTTTTCAGCTGCCCTAGTTGGCGTTTCATCCGTTTTAAGCAAACGTTTGACTGTAATAAATTGTCGCCATAACTCTCAGGTGAGGGAAGCGCACGCTCTGGTTCTATTGTTGGCGCTTGCGAGCCAACAATGGCGCCAGCAGTGGCTAGTATGTTTGCTTTGCTTGATTGAAATGGCCGCCAGCTGAAAACCGCACCGAACAAAGGCTGCGGGCTTTGCGGGCGGATGGGTGCGCTTTGTTCAGTGGCGCAATCATCGATAATACGACTGCATCCGGGCCAAATGGAGCCAGAGGAAGCGGCGGCTTGGCGCTGGCAACGGACGGGCCGCGCGAGCTGCGTAAAATTACACAAGGGCGCCCTAATGCTTTCTAGCTGGATGGCCGAGCGCTTTGCAAACAACGCCGGCCTTCCTTTCCCCCTCGACCCTCAAAGCTACAAAACGCGCGAGGGGGATGCGAAACATCGCATTAACTTGCGGGCGCCGATTGGCGGGGGGGGCGGCGGTGGCGGTGGCGGCGGCGAGGAGGCCGCTCGGCCGGCGCTCGAGCAGAAAGCGGGCGGCCAGTAATACGAGATAGGCCAGCATTGGGGGCTAAGCGCGAATCTCGCTAGGTACACAGGCAAAAGCGCACATCAAATTACATGCTCCATCGCTTTGGCCGCTTTTGGATTGTGGGCCGAATAAGTGGGATGAACGATATGAATTCCACTCTGGAGCCTCCAAGCTCAATTCCACACTCAAGCAAACAGACACACGCTCATTCACTAACTCCAATCGGCAACCACCCAATGAACACTGCAGCCCCATCTACCTGAATGAGTCGCCTGGGTCTCATTGGGGGCGCCGCTCAACGAGGGGCCCAAATGGTTCCATTTTTATGGCGGCCTAAAGAGGGCAGCCATTTGCGCCGCCCGCCAGTTGGCCCCCCAGAAGGGGGCGGCGGCGGCGGCGGCCAAACAGACGGCGGGCTGCTGAGTGAACCGTCCGAGACGGGACCAGCTGGCTCGAATGGTCAGACAAACGGTTGGCATGTTTTGGTGTCCCATTGGCGCCCACCCCTCAAAAGTCTCGATCCTGGAGGGCGCCACAAATTGGGCTGGTTGCGTGGCTAACGTGTGGCAAACAAAGCTCGCTTGGCTGGCCACTCGTGCGAACGCAACGCCAAACCAACTGGCCCCAATCTGGGCGCCCTGATTGGCCGAATCTCGTGCGCTAAAACAGGTCGCCGCCGCCGCCACAGTGAGCACTCGCTCGCCGATCCGGCTAGAGATAATTACTCGCAGGAAAAGAGGCCGACATGCTCCAGATTGGCGCCACAAACAAAGCTCTCGCTCAGGAACACAACAGGTTCGTGGGGCGCGCAGTTTGCGGCTTGCGATGAGTTGGCGAGGGCTTGCGTTTAAGTTTGTGGCCGAGCGAGGATGCCGCATGAATTCTAATGGACTTGCTTGCTCTGCGGGGGCGAGCAGCCGGCCGCCGGATCTCGGCTTCAATGTTTGGCCTGGGCGCGGGCCAACTGCGAGCAGGCCAGCCGGCGACCTAGAGCCGTCCCCTCTCAAGGGTAGGCGTTGCGCGCGCGGCCGCCGCAGCCGCCGCCAATCTGGCCCAAACAATCATTCATCTCTGTCAGCTATTGCCAGCCACTGGCTGCGCGCCAATCTGCGCGAGGCTCCCTCTGCCGCGCGCCGCCCTTTGGGGCCCCCAAGTTCCGTTGGCTCCAATCAGGGCGGCCGGCCAAGCTCGCGCTGGCTCGCCTTCAAGGATTCTTGGCCCGCGATTATTGGCGCAGCAAGGCAAGGCGAGGCGAGGCGAGGCGAACATGAGACAGTTGCAGCGGGCGAACAATGGCCAGCTAGCAACGCCAAGCAACTCGACATCTGGCGCCAATAAGGACAATCATTAGGGTCCAGCGCTGGCAAGCTCGTCGGCGCGGTTTTGCCGATGGTGGCCCATTTGGCGCCACGCAGCTCGGCGAGCGGGCGGCGAGACTTACGTGATATCGCGGGACGGCCTCGCTCGCTCACCTGGCAGCCAGTTCGGCCAGGCGGCGCTCGCGTTGCCATTAAGAGCAGCCTTGTATGTTAATTATGAGCGCGCATTGTTTGTCTGGCCGAGAGGCCGCGACAAAGAGATCTGAGAGGCTGTAGAAGCGCCGCCCCTTTGGCCCAGCGGCGGCGGCGGCCGCCAACAGCAGCAGACGAGGCCAAGAGGAGACAGGCGATTACAAGCTCCAAACTAGCCAATTAATTATCCCAAACTCGAGCCAACCAGCGGGAGGCAGGATGTTTGTCATGGGAAGGGGATTGGAAGAGGAGCTCCTCGGCTGGCGAGCTGGCTGGCTGGTTGGCCGCTCGCAGTGGGCCGCTCGATTTCCTGCTGAGCTTGTCATTTTGGCGCCGGCCTGCTAAGCTTGCTCGCAACGCCCACCAGTTTCGCGCCGACAATTAAATTCGGCCCCATCCTCCGCCCACTCGCTTGCCGCCCGCCCGCCCGCCCGCCTTGCCGGCGACCGGCGCTAAGGCCGATTGTTTTCAACATTCTGGCCCCTCGCCTTTGTCTCGGCGGCCCGCGACTTGACTGCGCCGGCGACACTTTTTGAGGGCCAACACTGGCGCAAACGCCAGCTCAAAGCTGAGCCGCCGCCGCCGCCACCAACCGAAGCCAGCACCGTCCTCTCCTATAACAGTTGTCTCAATAATTAATGGAGCAAGATTTGGGAGAGAAAATTGGTTACAATTGGAGCGCAGCCTTGAAAAGTGGCCGCCTCCTTGTCATAATGCGCCATTCCTGGCCGCCGACTTGCCTGGCCCCCTGGCGGCGCCCTCGCTCGGCCAGGCAGTTGAATGGGCGAGCAATAGGGCTGTGATGTTTATATATCATCTCAGCGACCGCTGCTCGCTTCTCGCCTCGGACGGCCCGCTAGGCCCAGGGGCGAGCAGCGCAATTGTCTTCTGGCCAGCTCGCCGCCATCAAACTCCGCCGACTCAGCACCAGCACTGGCGCCAACGTTAAAGTCAACCCAAGCACAAGCTCCCTAATGAATCAGGTCCTGCGCCCAGTGAGCTGCAAGACGTGATTAACTCTCGGCCAGCAGCTGGCTGACTTTTGCAGAAAGGTCGGCCGAGCGGCCAGAGGGGATGGATCGCGCGCATGAACCTCGTTCCCGGCTCAACCCCTTGGCGTGGGCGGAGTTTCTAGCGCGCCAAGTCCAATCTGCAGCCCTTTGAATGTCGGCAAATTTGTCGCCCTTCTCATGATTCACAAAACTCCAAGCACCATGAATGCGCTCGAGCGATCAAACTGCACACTGAAACCAAGCGGCCCAAGTCTCCGGCTTTCTCCTCCCCTCGGCCCCAAATTACCGGTTCGCATCGGGCGAGAGATGGAAAACTGGAGCAAGCGTGAATTTGCTTGAAGTTTAAAGCTGGACAAGATGGCGGGCCAAGTTTAGGTGAGGTGAGGCGAGCAGATGGGATCCTGGACAGCCTGCGTTACGATTCTAACCCTGAGCAAACAGCTCGCACTGTGTGGCCAGGCTTGGCCGCCAGTAGCGACCTCTCCGCTAGGCAGAGGAGCAGCCGCTCTGCAGTGGGCGAGCAGGCCAAGTTTAAAATGCACATCGCCTTGGGTTGGCTAAGCGCCCGTTTCCATCGCCGTTTTACCCTTCACTGGGCCACAATCTTAGACTGAATGCCTCCCATTCCGACAGATTGGCCGCCAAGATGGAATATGGAATTGGGTGTTCTAGTGTCTGTGAGCCTTGCGCGCTCAATCTAGATATTAAGGGCGGCGAGTTAGCCAGCCGGATGGTGTGATCTCGTTTGTTTTGCAATTGAAAAAGAGCAGGCGAAAGGGATCCCTTCGAGACCATTTGTTTGTCCTCATTGTCGTTGTCGGTGTGGCCGTTGCAGCGGCGAGAGAAGAAGGCGAGGGGGGAGGAATTTTTGATCTCGATTTTGAATTGATCTGGCTCATTATGGTCTAGTTTGGCGCCAAGAAAGAGTGGAGAGTGGGCGCTGAATTGGAGTGCCAAAGCCTCGGACGGAACGTTGGCGAGATCGGGCAAAGGGAGGCCAGCTCGGCGGGTGCATTAGCATAACGTAATTCCTTTGATATTGTTGTTATCGCCATCGTTATTATTTATGACTCGGCCTCTCATCATATAACGTATGAATGGGCTAGACAGGAGCGAAACTGGGCGAGCAAAGTGGGCCAACGGAGGGCGCCTTGGTGGAGAATGGGGGAAAAAGATAAAGGGACTAGCCAGTTGCAGAGGCCAGCAGTGGGCCCACCTGGATGTGAGCAGTATGCGCGTTTAGCTGCGCACGTAACATTAGCCGCCCCAAACTCTAGGCAGATTGGATCGGCTGAGGAGAGGGAGCAGAAAAAAGTGTAAATGAAAACGCTCGCCGGTGGCGCCTATAGAGGCCGGGCCTAGCGCCATGGAGGGAGCCAGATGAATCAAGTAGCGGGGGCCTCATCCTGGCCGGTGCCAATTTATCTTCCCTCTGCCTTCACAAGCCCTTTGGGTCTGAAAGGATGACACGCGGAAGCCAACAGGCGCGGCCACTCTACTATCGACGGGCCTCTAGCTTGCCGAATCCTCCCACGCCAACACGTCTTCGAACGTGGCCAAAAGGCGCTCTCGAAAAGTCGGCAAACTTACATCCCCAGGCTACAAAACGATGGACGCGAGCAGCTTGCTCCCGTCATAACCAAATTTAACTCACTCGATGATACTAGCGCCAGCAGTTCAATCAATTTGCATAACCACTTTCTGTCCTAACAATCGAATAGACTCAGCCGGATCAAACCTGCAACCGCTCACCGTCATCCTCATGGCAAACCTCTGATGGGCTTCAATTTTGTCTTTGCAGGTGGGTCGGAGAATAATCGTGGGGTGAGAATTAGATGAGACTTGATAGGTGTTCAGTTTAATTTGATCGCTGCAACGGTTTTTTCGTGCGTAATAATACTACGTCGTGGTTACCGGACGATAGCCGGTTCATGGTCTAAGCCGCCTAGTTAGAGGACAAGACTAGTCTATTCCAACGGGTTTGGGGCACAAAAAGACCCTTGGCCAAGGCAATTTGATGGCACCGAGAGATCTACGCTGAGGGTATAAACCCAGCAGGGTGAATAAGATCCAGGTAATTTGCTAGTTTTATTCGTGCCCAGTTTCCCTACATGAAAGTCTGGCAAGTGTTGTTGACGCCTACATGACAAGATCAAACCATGGCAGTCAACTTCAGACTGCGTTTGTTGTTCTCATCTCTCCTCTTTGAGTTGCTTGGGTAGCTTGAGCCCCACAAGATTGGCGGAACTCTCGATACTTCTTTCACCCTTGTTGAAGTATTTGTTGGTCAATTCCATTTGCAAGCGCGAGCTCTTTAGATAGGTGAGGTAGGCATCAGCTAGGTACTTGTAGTGATGCTCTGGTCGGCAGAATCTTTTTTCAGTAACTTGATTGTCTCTGGCCACTCTCATCAAATGGCTGACGGCTGGATCCCTTGTCTCGCCCTATTGGCAAAACGGTGCATTTGTCAGGCAAGTGCTAGGCTTCGTTAGAAAGATTTAGGGTTGTAACTTACTTTGCTAATCCCAATTGTCTTCTTCAGCTCTCTAAGCAGGGATCTGAGAATCGAAATGCTCTCATTGTATTTCACAATCGTCATGGCGGGCGAATTTAGAGTGTCTTGGATAGGGTAAAGTTAGCACAACAGATTTATGCCGATCCTAGTCCGAGAATTCGTCGTTTCCAAAAATTATTTCAACTTGTTTCATGCATTGTATGTATTTCTGGTTTTGAGTTTCGCAGACTTACTGTTCACAGTTTCTTAGAACTTGATCACAATATACTTGGATTGACAAGGGTAGCCACTCAAAGGGGGAACAAAGTGAGAAAGAGAGAGAGAGGGAGAGTGAATGCAGAAAACAGCCTTCGGCCTCTGATATTTGCATGTTTATGTGTTTTTGTCTTGACTGTTGGTATGTTTCTCACGACTCAAGACAAATAAAACAAATTATTTCTGTGGCCAGCTCGCTGCAGGACAGAATAAATGAACAGGTCGACCCCAAGGCCTAGCAATCATCTCGGCTCTAAATATGTGCCATCGGTTTAGATTGTATAACCACTCAATCTCATAGGACCTGTGCGGATGATAATTATCGAAATCTCATGTTGAGTCCGCGAATTGGATCAGACCGCTATGAGCCTGCCAGAAATCACTTCCCAAACTCAATCAACATTTTGTAGCCGGTTCTTTGCTAGCCAAGTTCGAGACGTTCATCATCGATTATATTAAACGCTGTACCCTGTCATCACTAAGCCGACCATGGAAACTAGTGTCGTGGCTCCTGAACCTGAGTCAAGCTCAAGAACTGAGATCGACGACGAAGCGGACAATATCTCGAGAGATGTCGAGCACTTCGAGATCGTTAGAAGTTTGAGATTGGAACTGTCAAACAAAAATAGTGAATGTGAAGCACTCAAGATCCAGCTCTGTCAAAGGGACCAGACCCTCGAGACACTCAGTCAAGAGCTCAACGAATGCCGATTGACCATGTTCGAAGATAATGAAGATTCGAAGAAAAATTGCGAAGAAATAGGGAGGTTCAAGAAGCTGGAAGAGGATTATGTAAAATTGATGAGAGACTATCTAGATTTTAGTGAAGAAAGTGCTCAGTATAAGAGGGACATCTATGACACCTATTTAGCGAAGACGAACGCAATAAATAATTACGAGTGCCTCATGTCAAGCAACCGTTTGATGGATGAACTCAGAGCGTGTCAGACAGATTTGAACGACAAGCTAGCTGAATTGGAGTTAACTGTAGCAAGGATAAGAGATTTGGAGGAAGAGAATAGCATTAAAGAGAAAACTATCGCGGAGTTGAGGAGAACCCTGGACGATGCAAAGGTAACCCACCACCACGAGATTACTGTTCTCGAGGAATATATTCAATGTTTGAAGAACACGGTTAGCTCATATGAGAAAACTCTCGTCAGTTACATGAAGCACCAACCGGAAGATCCGTCAGAGGATAAAGAAACTTGTTCGAGCAGGTGTGGCATCTAAATTTGCGATTCCAACCCGCTATTCCACCATGGCTAGCTTGCAAGATTGAAGTGGGTGAAAACGAGCGTTGAATACAATCTTTGATGCAATCAACACAGCCTAGCTAGCTTCTTTTCGAAGCAATTCAATTATTTTCGTGCTTTCTGCCCCACGAGAGATTATTTTAATCGATCTAGGGCTAATAACAAGTATTCTACGGCAACAGAATCACATCATTGTTCGTGGCCCAGATAATTTCACTCAAGTTCAGACATATGCCTAGCCAATCTTCTTAGTCGACGAATTCTAAGGCGAACATTCAATTTCAGGAAGTGTGCATGTATCCAGGTCCAGGAAAGTCCACCTTCTTCTTCATGATCTTGAACAAGTTAAAATTTATATGCGAGTTGTGTTTTGGACATGAACAACTTTCGCCGCTAGTCCAATCGAACTTGCCTAACTTTCGCTTACATTTGTAGCACTCTAAATTACCATCGCGCTCTGACACAATCTTTGACATCCAAGGTTGTGGTTCGATGAAAATAAAGGGACAATCCTTCACCTGATCCTTGCTCGACTTTGATTCGGATTGCAGCTTTGATGCAGAAGACGAGCTACCAGTGGATTCAAGTCCTTGAGGTGTGTTAGTTTTAGTTACACCACATCCGCCTTGTTTATTTTCAATCACACTGATAGCATAGAATACAATAGCACGACACTTATTACACTTGATTGCTGATTCAGGGTCATAAATTTGTGGAAACTTGTTCACTTGTTGAAGGTTAAGTTTGTTGTAATACTGATCGAAAATTATTATAATATTGTTCTTTTCAGCTAAATTCTTATGACCATGGAGAGGCATATGGATCATGCTCGAGCTTCCAGAGCTACTGACTTTCTGGCTGTGTATCTGATAGTAGGATAGATACACTAACCTGAATTCGAACACCAAGGCGTCAAGCACAAGTCTCCTATATTCTATATTAGCAATATCGATGGAATATTTCATCTTGTGATATAACGTCAACTGTCTTACAAACCCTTCGTTAGGGTCAATAACTTTTCTTTTCTGTTGCACTAGACTGTGCGCCTCGGTGTAATCCATAGATCTAGTCTTCATGATGTATGCAATAACTAGGCTAGCAGATCTGGAGACTCCAGCGACACAATGAACATAAACTTTGTTGCTCGGAGTCTTAAGAGCAGATTCAATGAACTCGTTTGAAGCTTCAAAGTGCGATAGTATGTCCTGTTTCGAATGATCCATTACGTTGATGTATAGATATCTCTTCACTGTTTGAGCCAAGTAGCTAGCGTCTAGGGGTCGTATTTCAATGGTAATCATATCTGTTATTCCAAGACGAGTGATTTCTTCTTTGTTAGTTGCAATACATATGTCTCCAAGGTAGAGGCGTGGTAAGATCTCGTTGCAACTGGCGGGCTTCGACACTCGCCCAGCAACTGGCAATTTGTACATGCCCCCCAAGTTTGTCATTTTAGATTCGGTTTGCTAATATATATCGGGATGAGCGACAAGTTGGCTCTAACGTAGGTTAGATATCTTCTTCCTACGATTGAAATTGGAAGTTTCAGAGTTCAATCACATACATAAAAGCTTGCAGTCTCATAGTAAATATACATGATAGGGGTTTGCAGCCAATTGTTTTCTCGGCTGCATTCTCGCTAGGAGCAATAAATGCAACTTGTTTGTTCAAGCTAATAGTAGCACTTATATCCTTATATTATCGCTACCATGGTGTTAACAGAAAGCATTGCAGATGTTAATTTGGAAAGGGGATTGCCCCATATCCAAACAGCTGTTTTCCAACATTTATTGTTTGCTTGAAGGTAGCACGCACGAGCGAGAAATATCACAAGACTGTAGGTGACTCACGTGAGGGAATGGCTGTTCAAGCTCGGTTGTATCCGGTTTGCTTAGAATCGTGGTTGAGCCATTAACGTTGATTCAGGGAATATTGCGAACTTTCGATGGGTCACAGGCTGAACGATTACAAATCCTTCTCAATTGGTAAATCTTTCCAAGTGAGCCTCGGGTTAGCGTTTATTTCAAGTGCCTCATTACAGTGCAATAAGCATGGATTCCTGTTCGGATTTTGTGCCAAAAGAAGTCAGCATGTTGCACTCTCACTCCTCTGATTGAAATCCATTTACACTTGGTCCCATATTCATCCAACTAAATGGCTCAATCTTACATAAGAAACTCATCGTCTAGCTCGGCCAGTGTCTCGCCAACGACGAGCGAGTCGTCTTATCGAGACGACTCAAGTGAGATTGATGAACTTGACCATCGGTCAAGAAAGTTGACGAGCATTTTGAGGAGAAACGCTAATCGGGCGGCTGAAAGGAAATCAGTGCTAAACATGGTGAGAGATCGAGCCTGGTTGCTAGATGATCAGGTAAAATTGTTAGAGAACCAGACTGCAACTGTCAGACGATCATTGGCGCGCCAGTCCTGCCGAAGGAAGGTCATTATCTATGCTGCAGTGCTAACGTCCATATTTATTGTTATCAACACATCCATAATATCGGGCACCTACGAGCTAGTCGAGAGTACCCTTCAGAAAATCTTCACCAGAAAGCGGCACAAGCTCAGCTGAGTCTTCGCACGATTGGAGACCCAAGCGAGCCGGTCTAGGCCATCGAGTCCGCCTTTCGATCCATTAAACGTTCACATGAGTTATGCGCACTTGATGTCAATCATTTGATGTTTCTTTCAAAGTGAGGAGCCACCTATGTTGAGCGCAGCTCCAAGAATTCTAGAGCTAGCGGCCCTTGTAGGTTGTGAACTAGACTCGTTAGCCACGTATTTTTAGCCCTCGTTAGGCTGATCAACGAGTCATGAGTGGATAGGCGTTTTGTTATGAGGAGCTTGTATGCTTCAGCCTGATCTTTGGCTAGAAACATGATCTCCCTCCGTGAATCTCTGTCGGAGCCAAGATTTGCTAGCCTTAAAAGGGCCATGAACAAACTCAAGCAGCAGTGGTCATACCATTCTCCTTAGAGGACAGCAAAATGCGAGCTCTTGTTAGCCGATCAGGTGCGACAAGAGTCCTCTTCGCGACTCTTTGCTTAGCACTCAACTTTGGATTGTTTTTTAGCGAGCAGGTGGATGAGGAGGATGTCAGCGATAAAGCTAATGATGAGGCAGTGAATAGAAGTAGACCAATTCGTATTTCATTGCCGAGCGATTGTGGACGAGCGCCCATGTTTGGCTTCAATAGATTGGCGAATCAGTCAGCTCATCCACTTGTCGCGGGCGGGTACACCGCAAAGAAGGGCCAGTTCCCATCCTTCGTAAATGTGGTCTTGAAAAGAGGCTTCATTGGGATGTTTTGGTGCGGAGGTACCATAATCACCGACCGTCATATCCTGACAGCAGGACATTGTGCAGAGGGCGCATACGGTGCCGCTGTGAGTCCGACCCACGATAGGAAGGCTAAATCAGATGTTTACCCGGTTGAGAAGATCTGTATACTGCCCCAATTTAGTCATCAGCAAGTTCTAACAAACGACATCTCTATCCTAAAGCTAAGAGATAAAATCAAATTCAGCGACTCCGTTCAACCAGCTTGCCTGCCAAACAATGATATCTCACATCGCACACAAGCCTATGCGATCGGTATGGGTTCTCTCTCCTCATATAGAATTGCACAAACACTCCAGGTCTTGCCCGTGCGAAGGGAGAGCTGCGACTTGGCTGATTATCATCGGTCAAAGATCTGTTTCAGGTCAAACAACAAGCGCTACGTTGGAGACACCTGTCAAGGTAAGTGACCATCGGCCCAGTGCTCTCATTTTTGGCAAGCTCTCATTGCAAGGCTGACCAATTCTATTTTCGTGTGCTAAGGTGACTCTGGCGGACCAGTGATAGCGTTAGAGGGTGGACGCCAAACTGTTTACGCGGCAACCTCATATGGCCAGGCCATATGCGAGAAAGGTAAGGATGGGAAGTCAGTCAACGTTCACATCTACCATCTTAAAAAGGATATCTTAGAATTGATAGAAAGTTGCGACCGTGGAGGCAATTCAGGCTGAGATTAGAAGGTCAACGCGTGAGTGGCCCCCAATCAACACTTTGGGGCTCATTTGAGGTTCGATCTAGGAGTCATGGCCAATAGAAGTGCGCTGATTGTTTCCATTGTCTGATAGCGGGCTCCATTTTGCTCTGATACGTGAGCACAGCATTCTTCAAGATACCTGGAACTTTCTCCCGTTCGCAATGGCTGTAGGCGACCTTCGATTCATTTATTGTAGCTGAATCCGTCGAGATGTGATTCTTCTACACCAGAATGGATCTGAACAAGCCAAACATCAGCGACTTCAAGCCCTCTTGTATGGATTCGCTGAAGGTAGCAGACCAAGTTTGAACTCTGTTTTCCTTGTTTGTTATTCGACTTTATGCAGTTTCACTCGACCACTCATTTCCATTCAGATAATAAACCTGATGGCTCAACTCACCAGAGATCGTTTATGAAGCCATTACTAACGCTGGAATATCTGCAATCCTAGATAGATGTTAGGTAAAGTCTCTTTTTGTGCGCTTTGCGAGAAAATCCTGAGCTTTTTGGTGCGACGAAGTGACAAGAACTTCCCCTCCCGTCCATCTCATTTCAACAGTCATCTGCTGCAGTCGGGACAGTTCACTTTTGAAAACAAACGCCTACTTCTTCTCGGAATCAGGTATAATTCTTTCCGCCATCGCATTCGATACTGGAATCAAACTTAGGAGTCTTCGTATCAGCGCGCATATTCATCTTGCAGTGCTCGCTACCCAGCGGATGGTCCATTTTGCTGAGATTCCTCTTGGAATACTGTGGATATCAAAAACTGGCTGGACGCTTTTGTTGATCATCGATAGATGGCACAAATCATTTTCATTTGTGACGACAAGTCGAAACTGCTGGCCTCAAACTCGACTGCTTGGCCGAAACCATCTCAAGCCGATCGACCTGAGCCGGTCGCGCTCTGCTGGTCAACTGACGGGAGCAAAGATGGACCAAATACGAACAGTGCATCGTACGAATCCTTGTTACTCATCATTAGCATTTCTAAGCTTTGTGTTGACGTTGTTGGTGCCATTTTTGACGCTTCATTCGTTTCTTCTGCCTTTTTAACCTTGCGGTCTCGCCACCAGATTGGCAGGAGACATTCAGCAGTAGACAGGTAAAACTCGCTTGCCTGGGTTTACTTGGTGACATATCGTCCGAACTTGTTGTCAGAGCCAGCAAAGATCCCAGTTCGTGGTCAGTCTCCAGAGAGACTCTAGTTTTAACAGAGCCACCGAGTCCCACATCGAAGTCTCGTCAGTTCGTGATGAACAGATACAGTTTCAATGATGTCTTAGTTGCGGACGCACGATTACTAGTGCCGATGAGCGGAACTAGCTGGCAGCCTGAAGTTATGATGCTGAATAGCAAGCTCAGTAGATGTAGACAGCCTCAAAAGATCAACGGCGGGCACAAAACATCCTCGAATTGCACCTCCTGCTGTCTACAAATTGAGACGCCAGAATTTAGGCGCCGATCTGCCTTTAGCGAGGCAGAAGAACCTAAATGCTTCGGTAAGTCGAGTGAGCATTTGAGATTCTAAACATCTCGGCACCTATCGAAGGTTTCACACCAACTAACTCGTCAGCTCTATCTTCGTTTGTCAAATGGGAAAAGCTCGTTGCAGCGAGCGGCGGACAATCAACATTGATTTGGTTGCGGACTCAAAACTTAGCGGAAAGCTCGTGATATTAGGTGAGACAATTTAGCTATTTGATTTTCTTGGATTTGATTAATTGGTAGTCCTGAGGGTAAATTTGATACTAATCGTTATTCAGCCCTCACCAAATTCAAGAGATCCGATTCAGATTCTGCGTGGGGATATGGACGCGCACAAACTTCATACAGGTGCGATACAATAAGTACTTGGTCATTCCAACGCTTCGAACCACCTGCGCACTTGGATGCCTCTGCGGGCGACCGAATTCACTACTCGCGCTTAACTAAATACCAGGTGCCCAGCTTAAGCGTAAAATCAATGGACCTCAATCGGGACATCGCACAAGGGAGGGACATTATTTCAATAGCCATTCAATCAAATCGACCCAAGAGAAACGAGCAAATCATTCGGAGGGAAACTTTGATAGTGAGTGAAATGCTTTGCCACTGGGATCAAGCGGCCAATGGAACTTCGGATAGATCGACCAAGCTGGTTGAAAGAATTCATCTGATTGTGCTTATTAATCGTGAGCCATCGCCGGAAGCATCAAACCAAACACGCTCGACTGGATCCAACGGGACAAAGGAAGTGGACCAAGTTGGAGGGTCAAAATCAGACACAAAGGCAGCAGAAACCATAACAACAAGTGCACAAAGCAAACGAGCTGTCGGTGTGTTGATTAGCGTTGGGCATGGAGAATTTAGGGCGCCTAGCAATCCCACTGCCACTTACTCGCGATCAGATTCTTTTCTCTCGCCCACCGCCAGAGTTCCAACAACCTTAAGAGATCCAATTCTCAAAAACGAGCCCGAGACTCGGTCAGATAGCAACTCTCCAAGACTATTTAAAGAGAGCATTTCATTTCCGAACGAGCTCGATTCAGTCAGACTCCGATTGAGATCCAACAGCTTACTCATGCTAACCGTTTCGGCATCATTCGTTATACTGACCTACACCCTTTGCCTGTTGATCTACTTGAAATCGAGACAAAAGTTTCGCTCGAAAGGATCGAAGGTGGAGGTTCGGCCGGTGAGAAGCGATATTGTTGCTTCAAACACTTTTTCAAGCTCGCAGAAACAACGGTCTCTGAACATCTCGCAGCCGTTCAACCTCCAGATGCCTCCAGCAACTCGGGCTAGATTGGACGTAATGCTAGCGCATAACTGTCGGACCAAAAGGCTATCCTGTCGTCAGAGAGAAATCGCTCGGCCGGGAAAATCTGAGGCTGAACGCCGAAGTAGAGCGAGGCGTCCAGTCGCAAGTTCGCGTAGAGAGACTCGGCAAACAGCGAGACGGCTAGTGAACAGGAACCCTAAAATTGAGCCGAGAGACTCTGATACGGCGCAGCATAGGCATATTCTGTACCCTGTAACATCCAGCCATAAAGTTGTTCATACCGACGGAACTCTGAGTGTTGTACGTGCCATCCGCTATGCGGCCACTCTCGCAAGATCTAGGCTTCAAGTTGCGCGCTATCGTCCAAACCTCAACGTTATAGTTGAGTCAGATCTAGAACATTTGCAAACCTCCATGAAGTCGTTCGAAATGCTGCCAGATGCCTCTAATCAAAACAAGCCTCCATTGCGCAAGAATTCTATTACGGACGATCACTATGAATCACTCGTGAAAGATGCCTTAAGTCGCAAGTGTTCACATGTGGCCAGAAGGATGCATGATGCTCAGACAGAAACTTTATTTTCACGACCGACCGATACGCCAAACTCGTCATCAAGTCAGATATCTAGGAGTCGTATTCTTAGACAATTATAACATTTGAGTCCTTGCTTGGATTCAGGATAGGTTCTCTGACGCTGTTAAATCAATTTAATCTACTAGCAGATCTGTACATCCTTTCTATCTCGTTTGTGATTTCTTTGATACCAAGTCGATGCTCTCAGCAATGCGCTGCAAGATTTTGTCATTCTGTTCACAAATTTCCTCGCTCTCCAGTTGGCGAGTTCCGAATTTCTTTATCATCCCCTCATAGACCCTCCATAGGTCCACTCGCTTAGGATTATCACTAAGGAGGTTCTCAAATAAAGTTTTGCCTCTTTCAACATCGCCAAACTTGAACTCAAATTGAGCAAACCTAGACTTTAAAGTAACCAGGTCCGATTTATCCAAACTCTTGCTCGCTTGATCGAAAAGACTTCGCGCTCTGTCCAAATCTTTCTTATGCTCCATATTGAATAGTATATAGTCCACCCAAAGCTCAAGAGATTTGCTATCCGATTTCAAGAGCAACGCGTGGATACGCTGGGCCTCATCTAGTTCGCCACAACTAGTTAGAACTTTCGTTGCACCCTGATATAGATTCAAACGATCGTTAGTCTGTGCGGCCTCATCCAGAGTCGCATTGAATTTTTCCAAGCCGCCATATTTAGCTTCAACTTTAAGCAACTGCAACCAAACTTTGAGTTTCTCCTTCTCCATGCGAAAGTTTATGGTTTTTAGAGCGCGTCGGCATACAATCCTAGCCTTCTCAGTCTCCACGTTGTTGAGGAAGAATTTGCTATATTTGATCCAAATGTCAGCCGAGTCGGGTGTCTTCAATACAAGTCGTTCAAAATCAAGTATCGATTGCGGCGGTCTATCAGGGTCAAGCAGCTTTTTTTCCGCCTCACGCAAGCGTTCTTCCCGTAACTTTGCCTCCTCGCTACGTTGGCGCCGTGTTTTAAGGTTCTGACCCCGTTCAGTTGCCTCATTAACACTAGATTCATCGCTAGACGAAGAGCTGGTCTCCTCGGAATCGCTTTCACTCTCATTGGCGGTGACGTTCTGAGTCTTATCATTATTTGCGGACCAGTTGATTGACAGATCAACATCCAGGAACTTGAAACGTTTCGCAGACTTATTGCGGTTCACTAACTTCTTAGGTTCATCTTCTCGTGAGCTATCATCCGCTGATTCAGACTCACGTTTTCGCTTTGATCCTTGAATGTTTGCATCGCTTGACCCTTTTCTTCGTATGTCCCCGAGTTTGTTTTCAGATTCACCGCAAACTAGACCTGGAACGTTCTTTTTCGAAAGCTTGGATGCAGCTTTGAGCTTTCTCTCGATCTTAGTTTCGGCGGATTTCAAGGCGCTTAGTGTCTTTTTAGCTCTCACTACCTCACTATGCTTTCGTTTCATTTCAATAATTTGCTCAAATGGTATAATTCCAAGCAGCAGAGATTTTCTAATTGGATCAACTCTGTAAACTGAGCAAGGAGTTGCTTGACCCAAGTGGAATATGTCCTCGATGTTTTTGATTGGAGCAGAACTAAGGAATCTACTGGGGATAAATCCTTTGACATTGTTGAACAGTTCCACGATCAATCCGTTTGGTTTTACCTTTATGATGACAGAGCATGTTGATTTTCCTTTGAAACTCTTATCGTAAGAATCGACAATTGTCAAGTCAGAATCCATGAGTTGCTCTTTGTTGGTGAAATAGACACGCACTGGTTGCTTGTCGTGATCTGATTTTAGTACTCGACATCGAATCTCCTTCCCAACTGGGTATCTTTTGTGAGATTTTTGTGAGACATAATCATTGAGATGGACGTTCAATATAATAGCTCGCAAGTTGAGGCCAAATGAAACAACGATTCCATCTTTTACATGTCTCTTAACAACGGCATCTACGAAATCACCCGGTTTGAGCTCCTCCACCGAAACAAAGGGTAGCTCGAGGAAGTCCTTTTTCATACTCAACACTATTATGAGATCTGCGAAGTTGATTGATTTGATTCGGCACCGATGCATTGACCCCTCAGGGAATGCAGAGTCGAGTGCTAAATGGATTTCGTCTTTAGTCATCCCGCTAATATCTACGTTCAACACATCATTGACATTCGCAACAGCCTTGAAAATTTTATCAATCTTGAAGTTGACTGATCTTGTGCCATTAATTCGTTCAAACTTTGCCCTCTTGATCATTTTACCTACATGATAGTTCTCTAAAAAATGTTTCAGCGTCTTCCTAAAGTCTTTCTTTGGCCTGATCGATAGCGCAAAGGTTTTTGTGATGCTGTTGTAGTATAGAACACTGCATTCTATCTGATCTGATATCTTGTAATGGGTCTTTGGATCATGCCAGGCAGACTTGAGATGATCAATGCCAACAAAGCCAGAAAATTCGTTCATGAAGTTAACAATGAGCCCATCCCTAGCAACACGCATTACTGTGAGGAATGACCGAGCTCCAGGAATGATACATCGCTCGGTTATTATGTTCTGAGAGACCTTGGTTTGGGAGAATTTACTGTTCTTAATTGATTCCCTCGTCAGGGATAAATGTACCACTCTTGATTCTTCGTCCAAGGTTATAGCATGTTTTGTGTAACATCTCACTACCTGGCCTACCAGGAACTTTTTGCACTCGTTCCGCTTATCACAATACTCTTTTGCATCTGAAAACTCTAAGAAACCTGTCAAACCTTTAAAACCTATGTCAACTTGGTAGCCATGATCTTCGATCGATTTGATCGCAACTTGTAGGGGCACCTGTGGTATTGCTAGTAGAGTCTTCGGTAGACAATCCTCTTGGATACTGGAAGGGTCCAAAGTTGATATTATGTCCTTGGCATCTGCATAGCCTTTCCTGGGTCTCTTCTCAACGATTCTGCAGACATACTGCTGTCCTACCTTGAACAACTGATTCAACCTGGGTGGATTGTCAGATTCGTTGAGTAGATTTGAATAAATCTGGTTTACATTAGAGCGCTCAACGAGGCAAACGATACCGCCCGTAATCTGAAGTTTGATTTGGATTTCGGAGATTTGGACAACTGTGCCTAGGGCTAACAGTCCTTCTGGGACATTTTTTGGCCTTAATACCTCAATACAAACAGTGTCCGATGGATCCATCCTAGATATGATAATATTTAACTGTTAGCTCTGGTTTTGAGAGAAGGAAGAAAGTTATCAGCCTTTGAAAACACTTTCACACAGTTCTGCCCACGTGGTTTCTGCTTGAGTTTGTGCAGCACGTTTATTTTTATTTTAGTCATGTGGTACCAAATTGATGAGGGAAAGATTGGGCGCATGGGCTTCGTTCAGTTTGAGAAATCGAGAACAAATACATTGTACAATGTAGATGAATTGCAAGGCGGACTCGGAAAAACAGTTGGAATCAGATTTGACTGGGAAAACGGTTTTCGCAAACAGTTTCAAGGTTTTTATTTGAACACATCTGCTATCAGTGGCTAACGGGAGCACTCCAATTGAGTTGGGACCATCATTATTCATTGGCTACCGCTGGTCAATCAGAGTACTGATCATTGGGTCTAGGAAGGTTATTGCGATTCAAGAAAGCAGTCACTGCGCCCAGTTGGTATCCTACACTCAGTCCGCAACGAGATCCTCGTGCAACTGGATCGCACTTCTAGGAATCTGGAGGTTTCGCTCTCTCGCGTACCTGGACCAGCGCTCGTAGTCCGCATCATCAGTCACCCAGCGCTTTCCAACCCTGACCTCTAGCTCGCTGAGGTCGCACCAAAGTTGATAGTCCTTATTAGTTGTTTTGGGAACAGAGAAATGGGTTAGTCGTCTGCTCAAGGCCTCAGAGGTAAACAAATAGATCATTAATCTAAACATACCTGAATCCAATCATCCATCTGAGCTCTATTTGCACTGAGTCTCTTCTCGCAATTGACGCGTAACAAACTGTTGATGAAATTCTTGGCCTGCGTCGATATCTTAGCCCACGGCTGATCCGGATACATGAAGTTGGCTCTCGATATCTGATCGTGAATATTCTCGCCCTCATTGAAAGGAAACTCGCCGCTCAAGCTCACGTAGACAATGACGCCCACCGACCAGAGGTCAACACTTCGATTGTAGCGTTCGCCTTTGACCACTTCCGGGGCTAAGTAAGCAGGTGTTCCAACCAACGAGCTTCTGAACGAATTGTCTTCAATTATTTTGGCAAAGCCAAAGTCGCACAGCTTAATCTGTGGAAACTGAGATCGTCGTTCGACAAGTAAGACGTTTTCTGGTTTGAGGTCACAATGGGCGATATTTTGCGCATGCAGGTACTTGAGTGCCTCCAAAATTTGATAGGTAAGAAACTTGGTGATGCGCTCGTTCAGGCGCTTCTCCTCGGTCGATACAATCATCTCAAGCATGTCATCCTCGAGCTGCTCCATAACTATGTAGATCTTATCCGCCAAGTCGTGCACTCTCTCTAATATGATCACACCTGGATGGTCAAGTCGCGACAATATGTTCGCTTCGTTCTTTAACTTGGCTTGTTGGCGCAGATCGAATCTTGCCTTCGAAATCTCTTTAATGGCAACTGGAACACCTGACCAGAGACCCTTGACGGGGTCCTCAGCCTTCCACTCGCTTATCGCAGCATATACCTTCCCGAATTGCCCACTGCCGAGCTCCTCGAAGCCGACTCCCTTGACACGATCGCGTTCGATCAAGTACTTGCCCTCGATCCAATGATCGGGTATGAGCATCGGATTAAGCTGTATAATTTTGCGGGGTCTATTGTACAGTCTGCTTCTGCTGGGATCAGTATAAGTCTTGTGCTGGCCTCTGTAAAGACCACTAGGTGGGTAATGGTGGTACTGTTGGCGCTGTACTGGTGGTTGTTTTGGCTGTTGCTTCTCACGGGCTACAACTCGAGGTGTAGTAGCTTCGTTAATTGCTTTCCCTTCCGTCTCAACACCTGGCGCCTCTAAACGCTGTGCGATCGTCTGGTCCTGTGGCTGTTTCATGTCATTTTTACTGGTTAGTCCCGTTAGCTTGGCCTCAGTTGATGCTCGCTCGGCATCACAATCAACCACCCTCTTATCATTATGTGCTCGGCCATCCTTCTTTGCAGTCACACTCGCCAAGGACTCTTTCCACCTGCTAGCCTCCACTTCGCTACTTGCTTGAACCAGATACATAGACCCAGTTGTAAGCTCGAATGCAAACATTGCTTTCATCTGAGCCTGAAGTTCGGGCGTCTTGATTGGACTTGTGTTGGCGCTTTTAGTGACGTTTTTATTCTTATCCTGTTGCTTGTTGGAACCTCCACTGACAAGCACATTGCTCATTAGTACGTCCTCTCTGACTATCTTGGGCAGCGATTGGGCGGACATGACCCGAGTGATCTTGCTCAAAGCTATGGCCTTGAAGTATCTAGTCGAAGTGTCGTTCTCATACAGCGTTATGTCAGTGTCATCTAGGCGCCAGTAGTGCTGACGAGCCTGCTCGTCTGACAAGGTCGTATGCTTGAGCCAACCCTCGATGATTGGCTTGGTTAGATCGGGTCGTTTTACATGCTTTACACTTGGTGCTAACCTATGAAGGCGAATGTTATCCCGCGAAAGGTTCGAGTTTGTGTTCTTGATTCCAACCTTATCATCCACTACATCTGATTCCTTGCGCTCGGCGGCAGCGCGGCTGGACTCAGCGATTCGCGTTAAACAATCGGCTAGAACCAAGTTCTGGCATTGGGCATGGACTTGCAACTTGCAGGCCTTACACATGAATGGGGGAGCCATCTTCTGGTTCTGTTGGATCTTCAAAGGTTTATTACAAACTCCGCAAGCTGGCTCACCGCTCAATTGAATCCAATCCATGCAAATGAAAGAGTGGTTGGCAAGATCGCGTTTCGTTGGTGAGATACTGTGAAGATCGGTGGCGCTGTTTCGCGCACTATTTGACAGCTGGTTAACGTGGCCTCTACTCAATGAGGTTTGATGCACGTTCGAGCTCGGACTAGTGTCATAGGCACTTAGCTTTTCAGGTTCGCTCACCTCTTTGATTGTAACTCTGTCGCTGTTTACGAATAGGTTCTGGTGCGAGCTCGACAGGTGCGCCTGTGCCACCAGTAGTAGGCTGTTACCATTCTCTAGCAACCCACCTGTGGCAGGAGGTATGCTTTCACCTGTCTGTTGCTTCTGTTGCTGCGACTGCTCTCGACTTCTCTCCAACTGTTGGAGAATTGGATCGAGTGCCCCAGCTGACCCTCGCGTTGTCTTCGGCTTGTCCTCCTTAGGAGTTTGAGGAGTCTGATTCTGTTGCTGTTGCTGCTGTTTTACATAATGACTTCTGAATGGATTGGCAATGTTGAAGTGTAACAGGTTGCTGGCTGATTTGCGTTTCGACATGCTCGAATGAGCGATTTCTAACTTGTTGGCACTTGAGTTCACATTTTGGGTTAAATTGTGGGTGCTAGATGAATTGTTCGCAGTATTTGCTGGAAAAAAGGAGTTTGCAACACTGTTGTTTGGGTTATGGGTGTCTACGCTACTACTGTTATTCGGACCTGATTGTTGGACCAGATTTGATCCTTGCTGGCCTAAGCTCGAGGCGAGACAGCTCTCTCCCGTAGCCTCTGCTTTCGTTTTACACTTCGGACAATAGTTCTTCCTACAGTGGCCACATTGGAAGCCTTGACGGATGACGCCCTTGATGAGGGTGGAACATGATGCACAATGTGTGGGAAATAGGAAAGACTCGGGCTTAAACTCGTGCGAAATTTTGATCTGCTGATGAGTGGTCATTGATTGTGAGATTGTGGGTGCCGATGGCACCAATGAACCAACTAGAGATGTTCCAATCAAGTTGGCCGAACTCAACAGGTGCTGCTGCTGCTGCTTTTCGCTGACCTCAACGCTAATGTAAGACTCGGGTTCAATATCACTTACAGAGTTGAAAGATAGGAAGGATTCGCTTTGGCAATTGTATTTCCTTAGCACTAGTCTGTCACAAAGAGAGTTGCGACTTTCAACGGAGCTGAAATGTTTCTTTATGTAATCGCCAATGTAGGTGCCAGTTGGATAATAGTGCTGAAAGTAGACCTCGTTTAAGAAAGCTATTGCAAGTTGTTTGATCAATCCAAGCGCCATTTTGTCTGAATCTATGGTAACCCGGCGAGTGAATATGCTTGTTTTAAAATGGAACGATATTTTATCCTCCAGTTTAGTTGCTTGGAATGGCGCTGCAGGTTGCTGGACGAAGTTCGAGGAAGGGGGCGCATTTGGCGCCACCATGGGTCCAGTTGACCTCTGCTGGTTGGCAAGATTTTGTCCAGAGTCGGTGGAGTTATTGCTACTACTTGTTGGCGTTTCGCTGCCACTAGTCTCGCCCCTAGTTGCCGAGTCAGCGATGCCTTGGGGCCCCCTGGCCGATAAGTTCTGGTTACCACCATCAGGCTCCTGGTTGGCCGCGTTGCTGAACCACATGATGCTGATGTCTGACGCCTAGCTGTCAATAAGCTCAACCAAGTCTTCAACCTGCAAGATTGGCTTTATAATTGAAACATGGCTCAACTAGTAGCGATCGAACCCCATAATCGGGGAGGGGGCGCCATGTTTGTTATTGTTGTCGCGGGTCCCACTGTTCGCGCGTCCATGCAAAAGCGAGCGCAGAGATGAAAGTGTTCACTGGCCGCTTTACAACTGAAGCCTCAATTTGACGCAGGCTTACCTGTGTTGGCCAATCCAGCGGCGGTGCTGCGAACCGACTGCCAGTGCGCACAAAGGTCGTTCGAAAGAAAGAACGAGAGTACTTGCTGTTAATTTCCGAGGCTCTAGCCACGTTTGTCTGTCAAATTTTTGCCCCTCATCGTACAACCTGAGCCAGCTATGCGCCGCCAGTGGGAACACAAATCCAGCTTGGCGGTTGCGGATTCGTTGCGTCAATGGCAGCAGCAGCGGCAACCGTAATTGGCCGACCGAGCTCAAAACGAGCCCGGCACTACCATTGAGCCCCCGGCTGCGTGCAATGGCAAACCTAGAATGCAACTCTATTTTTACAACCACTCAATCCGCGTCCCCTTGAGGTTGGTCGAGCCTCCACGAGATAGAGGCAGCCGGCGAGCGAAACGAATCACTCATTTGCTTGCCCCTCGAGCGCTAGACTAGTGGAGCGCGATTAGGGTACCAGGTGTATGGTTTGGTTTGCGCAAGCTGTAGGGTTTGGCGCATTGAGTCAACTGGCGACAGGGGAAGCCTCAGCTCGGCGACAAAGTGTCCGCAATTCAGAAAGCGTAGCCACAAACAACAGCAGCGGCAGAGTTAAAGGCTGCCAAAATGACTCGACAAAACACCCTCTCCATCAAGCTCTCGGCCTCAGTCTGGAGTTGGCCAACTTTGAAAATCCTTTTATTTCGTCTAGCCAAAAGACAACAACAACAGCAACAACAACAACAACACCGAGTTTGCTGTCTGAATTCAGCCTCACCTGAGCTGAATATTTTCTATCGTTGGCAAAAATGAGAACGAAACTTACGAGTGCTTATGGAGTTCAGTTTAGTTTTGTTTACTTTCGTTTTGTTTTGCCAAAACAGGAGCGCGGAGGCTCAAAAGTGGAGCGGATTTGAGGCAGCGAGTTTGCAATTGAATTAAATTTGGCTGCGTCCGGCGAACATTCGTCAGAGTTAAACTGGCGCCAGTTTGCCACCGCCTCCAGGTGGTTTGCGCGCATCAATCCTCTAGGCGCGCGCCTGTCAGCTTTGAGCGCGGCCAGGCATGGAGGTGGGCCCGCGGTGGTAATCGGCGCCCATTTCAATAATAATAACGACAAGCCAAGGAGGGTGACCAGTCCGCCCGAGGGCAGCTGCGCGCGGAGGCGACCATTAGTTGGCCAAGCAGCTGTTTGTCTAACCGGCGCCCAACTCTATCTCTCCCTTGCGCCTGATTGGATGTTGGCCCAAACTAATTGCGGGTTGGTCCAGCACGCGCGGTCGGCGGCCAGCGGCAAGCCTCGTCCAGCTCGAGCAAACTCGGCCAGCTCGTGCGCACGAACTCGCCTCTGCCTGCGTCGATCCGGCGGACGTCCGATTGAACGCAGACGCTCACCTGGCCCGCGCCGGCCACCTGTCAAAGTCAAGCTCGGCTCGTTCGTGTGCGAGACTTTTTGGCGGCTCCAGATTGGCCGTCAGATTTGGCGCCAGCGGCAGCTCGAGCAAACTCTGGCCAGCTGTCCGCCGACGCGCTGATGGGGCGCCCGTAATGAACAGAGTAAAGCAAAACCAGCGCGCATTGCGCAATCCAAGCTCTGGCAATCTAGCTCGCCTCGCTAACAAACACCATCACTTGGTTTGTTTTCCGAGGCGACACTTGGTGTCCCTCAGCGGCCATTGTACGCGCTAGCGACGAGCAGGTAGCTCGATCCAGCTGAGGCTTGTCGTTCAATTTTGGCCGCATCTCAGCTCGTGGACACGTCGGCCAGAATTAATAAATTATGCATCAGGGACAATGGAACCGTCGCAGTGTCCTTTGCCGCTCTCTCTCTCTGTCTCTTAGCAATCTGAGGACTGGCCACTTGGAGTCCGCCGAGTTCAGTTAGTTTTGGCGAGAAAAATGGGCAACACGAGCACAGAAATCGGATCCCCTCGAGGAGGCCCAGAAGTCGGCCCCATCCGCTCAACAAAGGGCAAAGTTTGGTTCGGCAACCCGAGAGGAGTGAAAAATTTTATAGCCTTTCATTTTGCGCCACTCAATGGCAAATTCACTCACCTTTTCAGCTTCAATCGGCTCCACTCTGATGTGGGCCCAAAGTGACACACTTGAAACTGCTCGGCATGACTGCAAGCTGGCCGGCCGACTTTTTCACTCTGAGGTTTGGTTTCGCTTGGATAGCTCGGCTGGCCCAGATTGAGAGCGCCCGACTGAGCTTGAGGACGTCACTTAGCAGCCAAGTTGAGTGGCTTCGGCCATCTTGCTCTCTCTCTCTCTCTCTATTTGCCGCCCACTTTTAAACCCTCGAGACGCCGACTTCGCTTCGCTCGCTCGCAACTGCTAGCATCCGCTTCCGTTTTCGTCTGGATCCATCCGAGTGGAGCCGGCGGGCTGGCTTTAAGATGGGCCCAAATTTGCTTCGGCTGGCATCAGAGCTCAAGAGCCAGCTCACTTCTCGTCGAGAGGCCGCGAAACGAGACGGCCAAAACTCCAACTCTCTCGCGCCTTTGGCCCGTTATCTTGCTGGCCAGCCTTTGCCGGCTTGCTGGCGCCCTGAGCCCTGGTTTGTGTTCCTCTGCAACTTCATTGACATTGTCGATGTCTTTATTGCTGCTGCTGGTGTTGTTGTTGGCAGACCTTTGGATTCGGATTGGAGAAGCCGCAAAGGACGATGTTGGCTCAGCGGCGGCTACTCGGCTTTTGTTGGCGCAGCAGTCGTTTGCGCGCCCAGATTGGAGAGGCGGATTTAAACCCCTTGAACTTGTTCTCGTTGTTGTCGCTAGGTTCGCCTTTGAAATGGCTGGCGGCCAGTGCGCAAACGCCCCTTTGTGCGGGCAGCGCTATGCGCACGCGAGGCCCAAACACTTTTTGGGCCCAAAAAGTGGCGGCCAGGTTTGCGCGCAATGCGGCACCAAAGCTCAGCTCGCGAAACCAGTGCAATCTAGCGAGTTGCAGTTGGAGCGGCGGTTTGGTTGGATGTGGAAGTGGAAGTGGAAGTGGAAGTGGGGGTGGAGGTTGGAGTGAGATTGCGATGGAGAGATGGGACGGGCGGTTTGATTCGCCGGCCTGCGGGCTTTGACGCGGGCCCAATCTCGCGCCACTAACTCCAAATTCAATGCCCCCCAAGCGATCAGGTTGCCGCCTAATCGGCGGCCCTCGCCGCTCTGCCCGCTGGCCCCTTGAGAGGCCGCCTATCTGGCGGGCGCCAAACCTGCAAAGGCTGGAGGCTATTTAATTGGCCGCCGGTGTGGCAATTTGGCCGCTCTGGCGCTTGGCTGGCCAGCTGGCGGGCTAGTCCAACGCTCGCTTGGCCACACTCATTGTGGCGCCCTTTTTGGCCGGCGCAATTGCAAGCCGAGGCTTCATTATCGTGGCCAAGGGGGAGGCAAATAAGCAACTGCAGCCAGACTCCCTCCAGCGGCGGCGGCGGCGGCCCATTTTGCGCGTAACAAGCCGGCTTTAGCTTGCAAACAACAAACAGTCTCAGCTGGCAACATCTTAGCCTCGGCCATCCCGATGCAAGATTTGCTCGCGCAGACAGCAGCTTGGGGCGCGCAAACTCTCGGCAGAGCGAGCAGAGAGAGAGAGGCGCCGCTCTTGCTTCACATGCTGCCAGCAGTTAAAGGGGCGCCTCGCTCTCATTTGGCAAACACGACGGAAGGATTGGCGCCGATGGAGGGCGACTCCAGGTGCCGCTTCCGGGCACCTTTTGGCCGGCGACAACTTGTAAACGGGCGGCGCCCAATCGGCCCAAGTGGCAAATTTGGCCATGAAAAGCCACTTGCCGCTCTCAAGAGCAGACGCGCCAGGCAAGAGTTGCCCGCTTGGCCGGCTAATGTGCGCGTGATTCCATTACCGAGCTCGCCAGGCGGACTAATTCACACTTCCGCCGCCTGTTTCGTGCACGAAACAGGCGGCGGCAGTCGTGAAATGGGCCGCCACTTGTGCCGCTGTGAATTGCCGGCTGGCCGGCCGCCAATGCTGAGGAGGGAGACGGGCGAGCAAGTGGCGTTGGCCGCGACCAATCATGCTCGTCCGGCAGGCGCCAGCATGCGAGCCAAGCGGTCGCCTTTGTTCCGCCGGCCGGCCAGCCCGCTGCTCGGGCTCGTCCCGAGTTGGAGCCGAAAGTTCATTACGATGCAAGTTGGAGGCGAGCAACTCGGCGCAAAGTGCAATCGCCTCCAGCGCGACCAGTCGATCCGAACAATCCGATCCGCCTCTACTTAGTCTCTGGGGGCCGGCGAGCTAACTGGCTTCCGGCGCTGAGATCATCATCAGCATGCAGCTCCCATTTCGGCGCCCATGTATCCTGTTTGCGGGCCGCTTACGTTGCTCGCTGCGCCGCCGCCGCCAGGGGACTCGGGCGACGTGACGTGGATGGCGAGCGATGACGGATTTTGGCCGCACTGGAATGGACGAGCTCGACTTCGACACTCGCGGCTTGCAAGCGCCTTTGAATCCGCTCTGGCCCAAGCGGGAACCTGCAATCAGAGGGAGGGGCAAGTAATAAGAGGTGAGCTTTTATTTACGCCGTCGCCGCTTTGGATTTTGGTATTAGCGGAGATAGTTATATGTATATATTAATCTCGAGCGGTGGCCATCTGTTTGCGGAGTCTGGCGCCGGCCAATCAGGCGCCCAGCTCGCCCGCAGCAACGGCGGCCGGCCTCCAATTGCAGTGCCAATGGCAATGGCGATGGCAGTGGCAACAGCAATTGCAAATGGAGCTCCAACTCCAACTCCAACTCGAGTCTCGAGCTGCCGGCGCCAGTCTGGGTTGCTAGGTGGCCGAGAGGCGAGCGTCAAGCGGCTGACTCCGAATGAATCCTCCTGTCTCTTGCATTGCCCTGTACGCGCCTTTGGTGGGCCATCTTGCGCCAACACAATCAGCCAGTGGGTTGCAATCCGCGAGCGAGAAATGGGCCAGGCAAATTGGATTAGCCCATCAAACGTTTGCGTCTAGCGAGCGCCGCATCCTATCCACCTGCCACTGCGCAAGCCCCGCCCTCCGCCGCCAACACTCGCTCGCCAGCTCGGCCAGATTGATTGATCTTTGAGCGAGGGCCGAGAGTGGTGCCGTCGCTTCCTCTTCGCCCCCATTCCGCCTGGCCAGTAAGCGGCCCTAAGCGGCTGCGGGAGCGGCCGACTGGCAACAAACCAAAGCTGGCCGCGTCAATGTCAATCCCTCTTGCTGGCGCCACCACAATGAGCTCGCCAAAACAAGCTTCCATTTTGCTCCTCCTGCTGCTACTGATGTCGATGCTACCGCTAGCACTGCCGCCGCCGCCGCCGCCGCCGCCGCCGCCGCCGCCGTTGCCCATAGAGCGGGCGGCGGGCGCCATACTCCATTCTATTATATTATATCCCATTCACACCCTCAGT